>SESG01030213.1_pt1 | contig 57959 bp, 39 predicted proteins | sample 3171421 | NCBI WGS metagenome assembly SESG01 (sample SAMN10866946, study PRJNA518727) | freshwater metagenome | biome: subpolar coniferous forest; feature: holomictic lake; material: water; isolation source: holomictic Lake 227, 6 m and 8 m depth | place: Canada: near Kenora, Ontario | collected...
TTTCTTAGGGGGTTAGACCATCGCATGTACCAACAATCATTATCGTCCTATTTGATTTTCCCGCATTAACCAATCCCGCCAATTATTCAGCCTCCTGCTGGATTTCCTTCGTTCTGGCAACCTCAAGGAATATGATACGAACCAGCTAATCAATCAGACCATTTGAGTCCCCCCAAAAGGCAAAGTTAATATTTTCAGGAAGGCGCTATGCAAGCGGCAATACCCGGTCATCCTCTTCATCAGAGGAGGAACGCCGGAAAGGACAGGGAAGAGGTGGGAGAACAGGATGGGTTAATTTTTTGCCCGAACGTACACCTGCTTGGTATCCGTGTGGTTGTACTTGTCGGTAACCTGGCAGGTGATGGAAAATTTATCTTCGTGACATACCGACCATGTGACCGTTGCGCCGCTCCCCGAAATGGTGCCGTATAACACGGTCCACTTATAGGTTAACCCGTCGCCCGTGGCAAGGGCTGTGATCGAGGTTTCGTAGTTGACCTTGACCACTGAATCCTTGGCAACAAGGTTGCTGAATTTGAAAGCGGTGCCCGTCCCGTTGTCGGCAGATGTACTGCTTTTCTTACAGGCGGATACGGAGAAAAGTACCAGTATACTCAGGAGGAAGAAAATATTTTTCATAGTAAGCCGTTAATCAGGATGTTGGATAATTTATTTATAGCATCATACCTTCCAAATGGATGGGTGAACAAATATACATATATAATTATCCGTCGTTGCAGGAATCTGATAAAACATGAAATATTTCATATGTTACTATTTATTTTTTCGGGCCATATGGAATAGCCATAAATTATCATTTACGGTTTGCATGAACGTGGTGGTTATGGCAATTTCATATTTACCTGTCATCGCTTCACCTGCGCGGGTAATTATCGTAACCCGGAACCAGGAAAAAAACAGGATCGGAATTTGAAGCATCCTGCAGGATAAGCTCCTTTACCGTCAAGTTAGGATCGAATCGCACCAGGTTTTAACTGGAAACCGGGCAAACCCGGCATAACAATATTCATATGTTATTTCAATCTAAACTTTTATCTTTGCAGCAATGAAAAGCTTTTTTAAAATCCTGCGGTTTGCCGGCCCTTATTGGGTATATGCCCTGCTAAACGTAATTTTTAATATTTTTTCCGTCCTTTTCTCCCTGGTCTCGTTTGCCCTGTTTATCCCGGTGCTGCAAATGTTGTTCCACCAGATGGCCATTCCGCACGAGGCCCCGGTCCTGCGTCTCGAAATCAATTCACTGAAGGACAATTTCTATTTCTACACGGGACAAATGCTGGAGAAATACGGAAATGAGCGGATGCTGGTATATATCGGCATCGTTATCATCGTACTCTATTTTTTAAAAAACCTGCTGCGCTACCTGGCCATGTACTTCCTTGCCGTTGTACGGAATGGCGTCGTGAAGGATCTGCGCAATGACCTTTACCTGAAGATACTCATTCTTCCCCTTTCCTATTTCAATGAAAAACGCAAGGGCGATATTATCGCCAGGATGACCACCGATGTGCAGGAGGTCGAATGGTCGATCATGAGTTCGCTCGAAATGGCCTTCCGCGACCCGATCACCATGATCACCTACCTGCTCACGCTGTTTGTCATTAGTCCTTCACTGACAATCTTTGTCCTGATACTGCTCCCCATCAGCGGTTTGATCATCGGCAGGATCGGTAAAAGCCTGAAACGGACCTCCGATAAGGGCCAGGCAAAAATGGGGGTACTCCTCTCGATGATCGAAGAGACCATTTCCGGTTTACGTATCATCAAAGCTTTCAATGCGATAGAATTTGTCAACACCCGGTTTAAACATACCAACCATGACTATAACCGCTTAATGATCCGGTTATACCGGAAACGCGACCTGGCTTCGCCGTTAAGTGAATTTCTCAGTGCCTGCGTCGTTACCATCGTACTATGGTACGGAGGGAAACTGGTGTTTACCCCCGGCAATTTCTTGGATGCAGCGGCATTCCTGGTTTATCTTGGTATATTTTCCCAGCTGATGCCGCCTGCAAAGGCCATTACACAGGCATTTTACAATATCCAGAAGGGGGCAGCCTCTGTCGACAGGATCGAACATGTGCTGAGCGAACCGGAGGTGATCGAAGAGAAGCCGGATGCGCTGGTTAAAAAAGATTTCAACACGGAGATTGAGTACCGGAATGTGAGCTTTGCCTATGTTGAGGAGCCGGTCATCAAGAATCTCAACCTGGTTATACCCAAAGGCAGGACCATCGCGGTGGTAGGGTCGTCGGGAGGCGGGAAATCGACCATGGTGGATCTGCTGCCCCGTTTTTATGATTGTATCGGCGGCGCCATCCTGATCGACGGGATCGATATCCGCGACCTGGTTATCCGCGATTTGCGCGGGCTCATGGGAATCGTTTCGCAGGAGACCATCCTGTTCAACGACACGGTCTTCAGCAATATCGCCTTTGGCATGGAGAATGTCAGCGAGGAGGCGGTCATCGCGGCAGCCAAGGTTGCCAATGCGCACGAATTTATCGAAAAAATGCCGATGGGTTATGAAACCAATATCGGCGACCGCGGGGTTAAACTCTCCGGCGGACAGCGTCAGCGGCTCAGCATCGCGCGTGCCGTGCTGAAAAACCCCCCGATCCTTATCCTCGACGAGGCCACCTCTGCTCTTGATACCGAATCGGAAAGGCTCGTCCAGCAGGCGCTCGAAAACCTGATGCGCAACCGCACCTCCATCGTCATCGCCCACCGGCTTTCAACCATCCAGTTTGCCGATGAGATCATCGTGCTGCAAAGCGGGGTGCTGGTCGAACACGGGAACCATGTCACCCTGCTCGAAAAGAACGGGATCTATCGTAAACTGTACGATCTGCAATCGTTTGTCTAACCGGTAACCGATTGATCACGACTCTTCCGGCCAGGATTTTGCCAACTTCCTTTGCGCGTAAAAAAAACTGTTCCCGGAGTTAAAGAGTGCTCTCTTTTTCTGCTGGTTGAATTGCCACGGGCTTCAAAGAAAGTTCTAGGTTAACCTGGTTGGATTAATGATTCCGGTTGAATTGCCGCGGGCTTCAGCCCGTGGTAAGCAGGCAGGCATATGAACAGGGGCTTTAGCCCAGGATTCCTTTGTAAAACATGGCCTTTTGCATCCTCACCTTTTTTCCGAACCGAACCCAACCCAACCGAACCCAACCGAAGGCTATCCGAACCCAACCGAAGCTTATCCGAACCCAACCGAAGGCTATCCGAAGGTTAACCGAACCCAACCGAAGGGCAAGCGTTGCTCATCCGAAGGCAATCGGTACAACAACCGTTGAAATGAAAAACAGGCCGGTAAGATCGGTGCAACAAGGTACATTTCAGCACAAAACGGGGCTGAATGACTGCTTCGAGGCGTATTTTGAACGTAAAAAAAGGATAAAAGGCACCCGGAAGGGGAAAGGCGGACCCGCCGGGGGGGTTAAATTTCCGCCATTTTTACCATGACCGACTCCAGCTTTTTCTTCATCAGTTTCACACGGCAGTCGAAGCCGTTGACGATGAGGGAGAATACCAGGTTCCGTCCGCTGACGGTATGAACATACCCGGCAAAGCTTTTCACGCTGTTGATGGTGCCGGTTTTGGCGCGGATCCTGCCCTGGGCGGCGCTTCCCTTCATGGCTTTGTGAAGGGTCCCGGTCATCCCTGCCAGGGGCAGCGATTCATAAAACACCTGGAAATAGGGGGAGGTGCGCATGGCGTAGAGCGCATCCACCAGCTGTTTCGGGGAAATGGCGTTGTTCTTCGACAAACCGTTCCCGTCGTAGAAATACATGCCGGTTGTGTCGACCCCCTTGGTCGTCCAGAAATCAAGGATTGCCTTTACTCCGGAGGCGGTGGTGGCATTGTTGTAAACCTTGCCGCCAATCTTGCGAAGCAGTTTTGACGCCCTCCAGTTGACGCTCATCTGGTTGGTGATGAGAACCTCGGGGAAGATGGGCTTGCCGAAAAATTCGAGGGCGGCAGCCGTCACGAAGATCTTCAGGGTGGAGGCCGGCTTCATGGGCTCCTTTGCCCGGTAATCGGCCACCGTAACCGGATTTTTTGTGGTAACATCCAGGATCACGTACCCCAGGTCGGCATTCTTCAGCAAGGGATCCTGCTTCAGCAGGTCGAGTGTCTGAAGCAATGGCGTATAGGAGACCACGGCCTCTTTTTTCACAGGAACCGGAAGCCCCCGTTTTGCAATTGGTTTCGGACTGTCATTCCGGCAGGAAAACAGGATTTGCAAAAGAATGAAGAGGGTTATCAGGGTGGCTTTGGGCGCCATGGATTTCGGTTGGTTTAATTCGCCAAATATCGGAAAAAATAAGGAGCCGGGCTGGTTTTTCATTCGATTTTAACAGTTTCAAATGTTAATTATCCTTAAAAATAAGAGCCAAAATTTTATATATCAGGTTATTTTTAATAATTTTGTTCTTTAGAATCAGATTAAATAGTTAAAATCCATGATAAAAAAGGTACTTGTTGCCAACCGTGGCGAGATTGCCATCAGGGTGATGCGCTCCTGCCGTGAGCTTGGCTTGGTAACCGTGGCGGTGTTCTCAGATGTCGACCGCAAGGCGATGCACGTACGGTATGCCGATGAGGCTTATTGCATCGGCCCGGCCCCGTCGCGCGAGAGTTATCTGAACATTGAAGTGATCCTTGAGGTTGCCAAAAAAGCCGGCGTTGATGCCATCCATCCCGGTTATGGATTCCTTTCTGAAAATGCCGTGTTTTCTGAACGGTGCAAAGCCGAAGGGATCAAATTCATTGGTCCCGATGCCTATGCCATCAGGACCATGGGCGATAAGATCACGGCCCGGCAAACGATGATCGCCTCCGGCGTGCCGGTGGTTCCCGGGACGACCGAAAAGCTCTCCGATGAGGTCAAGGCCGTTGAGGTGGTTAACGAGATTGGGCTGCCGGTCATGATCAAGGCTTCGTCGGGAGGCGGCGGCAAGGGGATGCGGCTGGTAAAAACCATGGAGGAGCTGATTCCTTCGCTGCGCATGGCCAAGTCGGAAGCGATGAATGCATTTGGCGACGACGCCGTTTACATTGAAAAATATATCGAATCACCCCATCACATCGAATTCCAGATCCTTGCCGACCAGCATGGCAACGTGATCCACCTGTTTGAACGCGAATGTTCCATCCAGCGCCGTCACCAGAAGGTCATTGAGGAGACCCCATCACCGCTCATTACCCCTGAACTGCGCCACGAGATGGGCGAAAAGGCCGTGGCTGCCGCCAAAGCCGTAAACTATGAGGGCGCGGGAACCATCGAGTTTATTGTCAGCGACCAGCTGGACTACTATTTCCTGGAGATGAACACCCGCCTGCAGGTCGAACATCCTGTCACCGAGCGCGTGGTGGGCGTTGACCTGGTAAAGGAGCAGATCAACATTGCCAATGGCCTTCCCCTTACCTACAAACAGGAGGATCTTCACCAGAACGGCCACGCCATCCAGTGCCGGATCTATGCCGAGGATCCCGACAACAACTTCATGCCGAATCCCGGCGTCATCAAGCATATCACCGTACCCCTCGGCCTTGGTGTCAGGTATGATGGCTATGTATACGAAGGATATGAGATCCCGATGCATTACGACCCGATGATCTGCAAGCTCATCACCTGGGGTAAAACGCGCATCGAAGCCATCGCCCGGATGCGCCGGGCACTTTATGAATACAAGATCACGGGGGTCAAGACCTCCATCAAGTTCCTCGAACGTATCATGGATACGCCTGAATTCATCGGCGGAAAATACAACACCCATTTTATTGAGGATAACCACGACCGCCTGTTTACCACCAAACCCTGCGGTACCGAATGTGAAGATATGGCCCTGGTTGCCGCCTTTATCGACTATCTTGACAAGCTTGCAGAGGTCCAGCCGCCCAAATACACAGAGGAGCTGGGGTCGAACTGGAAGGATTTTGGAAGAAAACGCAATGTATTACGATTATAACTATCTGTCATGGCATATGAAATCAGTATAAAAGACCGTACGGCGAAAATTGAACTGCTCAACAGGGTAGGGAGCAAGGCATTGATAGCCGTTGATGACCATAAATACAACCTCGATATCGTGGAGGTTGAAAAGGGGGTGTACTCCATCCTTTATAATGGTCAATCCTATAATGTTGAATTGATCCGGGGTGATTCCAGCAAGAAGTATATTGTAAACACCTTTGCCAAAACCTTCAATGTGGAGGTCATCGATGCCGAATCAAAATATATTACCAACCGGAATCTTGGCAGGGAGGTTGAGGGTGCAAACCATATCCTCTCGCCGATGCCCGGGAAAATTGTAAAAATCCCCGTCAGCGTGGGCGAACTGGTTACCGCCGGCCAGACCCTGGTCGTGGTGGAGGCCATGAAGATGCAAAGCGAGTTCAAGGCCACCGGCGATAAGATCGTCCAGGCAATTCTCGTCAAGGAGGGCGACACGGTCGATTCGCATCAGCTGATGATCAAACTGGAGAATGTTGAGGTAGCCGACGACGCTGTCAAAAACGAAGAGAAGTAGCAAAAAGTGAATTAAAAATAAAGGACATGCAAACCATTGATGACCGTTTTCAGATTTTTGAAGATAAAAACCGTAAAGCCGAACTCGGCGGTGGCGCCGACAAGATTGCCAAGATACACAAGAACGGCCGTAAAACAGCCCGCGAACGCATCCTGACCCTGCTCGACGGCAGCACCTTTGTTGAAATGGACAAGCTGGTGATGCATCGCTGCCATGATTTCGGAATGGGCCATAACAAGGTCCCCGGCGACGGCATGGTGACCGGCTATGGTAAGATCGACGGCCGGTTGGTTTTCGTTTTTGCCCAGGACTTTACCGTTTTTGGCGGGACCATGAGCCGGGCCAATGCCGATAAGGTGGTAAAAATAATGGATATGGCCATGCGGATGGGGGCACCTCTGATCGGGCTGAACGATTCGGGCGGGGCGCGGATCCAGGAGGGGGTTGAAAGCCTTGCCGGTTATGCCGATATTTTTTACCGCAACGTGATGGCCTCGGGCGTTATACCGCAGATCTCCGCCATCCTCGGCCCCTGTGCCGGCGGCGCCGTATATTCCCCGGCCATTACCGACTTTATCTTCATGGTAAAGAATTCAAGTTACATGTTCGTGACCGGCCCGGAGGTGATCAAGACTGTTACCCACGAAGAGGTGACCATGGAGGAGCTTGGCGGCGCCATGTCGCACAATACAAAAAGCGGCGTTGCCCACTTTGCAGCCGAGAACGACGAACAGGTCGTGCTGATGATTCGCGAACTGATGAGCTTCCTGCCGTCAAACAACATGGAGGATCCTCCCACGCAGCCCTGTACCGACGATGTCATGCGGCAGGATGAAATGCTGCAGACGGTAGTGCCGGCCGATCCTAACAAACCCTACGATATGAAGGATATCATCACCACGGTGGTCGATAACAAGAACTTCTTCGAGGTGATGCCTTACTATGCCCAGAATATCCTTACCGGTTTTGCCCGCCTCGGCGGCAAGCCGGTGGGTATTGTCGCCAACCAGCCTGCCTTCCTGGCCGGGGTTCTCGACATCAACTCATCCATTAAAGCCGCCAGGTTTGTCAGGTTCTGCGATTGCTTCAACATCCCGCTGATCACCTTCGTGGATGTTCCGGGGTTCCTGCCCGGTACCAACCAGGAGTTTGGCGGCATCATCAAACATGGAGCAAAGCTGCTCTATGCCTTCTCGGAAGCGACGGTACCCAAGATAACCCTGATTACCCGTAAAGCTTATGGCGGCGCCTATGATGTCATGTCGAGCAAGCACATCGGCGCCGATGTGAATTATGCCTACCCGACGGCCGAAATCGCCGTGATGGGCCCGGAAGGGGCAGTGAACATCATCCATAAGGGGAAGCTGAGCGAGTCCGATCGTATCGATGCAGTCGACCATTACCGGCAGACCTTTGCAAATCCCTATAAAGCGGCCGAACTGGGATATGTCGATGAGATCATCCTGCCCCGCGAGACCAGGATGAAACTGATCCAGGCCCTTGAACTTACCCAGAACAAGAGTAAAACCAATCCCCCGAAAAAGCACGGAAACATCCCCCTGTAAGCTGGTCCAGGATGCCCGGGAATTACCGTTCCCGTTAATGAAAGAGGCTGTCGCCATTACGGGACAGTCTCTTTCATTATCCAGGGAATCCGGGAAATTTTGATATTCGTTTTGTCCGGATCAGGATTTAATATCGTTTCAACTGTTTTTGCACCTGGTGCTGCCGTGAAACCTGTACTGTAAAAAGGAGAATTATTCGGGGGAACCGTTGGCGACCCAGCAGGAGAGAACGTGAATCTGGGCATCGGGCATTTTTACGCCGCCCTGGGGCATGTTCTTGTATAAGGTCAGATGCTCGATGGACCCCATAAAGCTTTTCTTGCTGCTGGCACTTGCAGCGTTTGCATAATTACTAAGGTTGATCCCGCTGGCAGCGCGGTTTGCCCCATGGCAACCCATGTCAGGCATGGCGCAATAGGAGTCAAGTATGGGCTTCACATCTTTTTTATAGGTTGGCGTAACCCCCGTGCAATCATAAATTGAGGCATGCTGACAGCCAATTACAAACATTAAGGTAAAAATTACAGATAAAGTGATGAGGATTTTCATGCCAACACGATTTTATACGTTAATTTTAAAGGTGCAAATTTACATAAAAAACACTTGGGATCGTATCCTTTGTACTTTTGCAGGGTTAATTCTGGTAATCAGGTGTTAAAAGGGGCATCGGGAGGCCCTGTCCTGATAACAGGCCGACCTGGAATTCCCGGCACGATTATATAACGTTACTTCCATATGAAATTGTACTGCCACCTCCTGTTTTTTTTATGCTGTTTGCTGCTCCTGGCTCCGGTTGCAAACAGCCAGGTCGTCAACCAGGGGCCAATTTCAGCTCCTTTTTCCTATTCCTTGCGCGTGCACGATTCGGTGATGGCTGCGCGGGTGCCTGTGCTGACGCTGCCTGCGAATTTCAAATACCGGTCGCTCCCATCCTCTGTCAACAATGCGCTGAATGATTTCTGGCCCGGGGTCCAGGACCAGTTTCTTTTCTACAGCTGCCAGCAATATGCCAGTGTAGCCTATGTTTTCGGTTACGAGATGAGCCGGGCCAGGAACCTCCCGGGATGGCACTGGGAAAACAGCTATCCGACACACTTTACCTGGAATTTCATGAACCAGGGAGAACGCTATATCGGCGTCAACTTTCTGCAGAGCTTTGAAGCCATCAGGCAGCAGGGACATATGACCTCGCCCGATTTCGGGGTGGATTCCTCCTCTTCCTACCTGGGGTGGATCAGCGGATATGACAAATATTACAGGGGGATGTCAAATCACCTCAAACAGGTCAGGGCCATCATGGTCAACAGCGCCGAAGGGATCAACACCCTCCGAAACTATTTATACGACCACCTTGACGGATCCAATACAGGCGGGATTGCCTGTTTCACCACCGATGCCGTTGCACTCTATAACATGCAGACTATCCCGGCAGGAACCCCGGAGGCTGGGAAACATATCATCACCAGGTGGGAAGATAATCCCGACCACGGACTGACCGTGGTCGGCTATGACGATTCGATCAGGTTCGACCTGAATCATGATGGCAAATACACCAACGATCTTGATATTAACCATGATGGCATCGTGGATGCCCGCGACTGGGAAATCGGGGCGTTCCGCATTGCCAATTCCTACGGGAGCTGGTGGGAGGACCTTGGGTTTACCTATGCCCTCTATAGCGCCTTTGCGGGGGATTACGGCGCGGGTGGGGTCTGGAACAACAGGGTTTATGTGGTCGATCCCGATACAGCCTATCATCCCCTCCTGACGATGAAGGCAACCGTTACCTACAACCTGCGCGACAGGATCCGCATCCTTGCCGGGGTCAGCACCGATACCCTGCACCGGATGCCTGACCATGTGCTGGATTTCCCCCTCTTTAACCTCCAGGGTGGCGAGCATGTCATGCAGGGGTGGGATTCGCTCCCGGGATCAGATACCCTTGAATTCGGACTTGATGTCACCGATCTTCTCAACTACGTGGAGCCCGGTCAGCCGGCGCGCTACTTCCTGGCGGTGGAGGAGCACGATCCCGACCACCTCGGACACGGCGAGGTAAAACATACCTCCTTTATCAGTTATGATAACGGATTTCACGAATTTCCCGCCGGCAATGAAAATGTAACTGTCGCGGATAATGCCGTGACCCTGGTTTCGGTGGTCGCTGCGGCTGACAAGCCTTTAGTGACGATCGTCACCGACAGCCTTCCCCCGTTTACGGCAGGCCAGCCCTACCATGCGCAGCTTGCGGCCGCGGGAGGACGGCCTCCCTACGACTGGTGGGTTGCCGAAGATTACCATAAAAAACCCGCGACGCTTTCTTTCCCGCAAGTGACCGGTATCTCCATTCCCACCACCAACGGGGCGCTGCCCTATTCACCGGTTGCCCTGCCTTTCAGTTTTCCCTTCTACGGCAGGAATTATGACAGCATTTATGTGAATGTGAATGGTTACGTAACCTTTGAACCTCTCGATCTGCCGGGGATCTTTACCACCGACGAAGTCTCGATGCTCAGGATGATACAGGCGGTAGCGCCCGCTTTTTCCCTGCAGTATACCTATGTCCCGTTGAAAGGGGATGGTATTTTCATGCAAAGCGGCCCGTCGCAGGTGACCATCCGGTGGAGGGCCACCATCCAGGGCCACCTGGCAGGTTCGACCAACGATTTCGCACTTGTTCTTTATCCCGATGGCCGCTTTGAATTCCGGTACGGGGATATGATCAACCAGGGATTCCAGTCTGCGGTTTATTCGGGAATCTCAAAAGGAGATGGTATGGAGTCGGATATCGTGACCACCTGGGATGCCCCCGCACTTTCAGGGAAAAGTTTAAGGTTTTCCCCCCCGGTATTGCCAGCCGGCATAGCCATTGATAACCAGGGGATGCTTTCCTGCAGCCAGCCCGATTCCACCCAGATATACAAGCTGAATATCCGGGTGGCCGATGCTGGGAAGATTACCGGATCGAAGACCTTGATGCTGTCGCAGGGGCTGGGAATTGCCTGCAGTATTGCCGGTTCATCCGGCAACCAGCTGGAATTCGGGAAAAGGGCCGGGTTAACCCTGTTACTGACCAACACCGGTTCCCAGCCGATCCAAAATATCTCGCTGAAATTCAGGTCTGTCGACTCGTTACTGACTATCCACGACAGTCTCTTTACGGTTGCCCTGGTTCAGCCCGGAAAAACCCTTACCATCCACTCTGCGTTTTCCTTTGAGCTGAAAAACCCTGCCGACAACGGGCTCTATGTTTCAACTTCGCTGCTGGCCCAGTCGGGAGCCAGGGTCTGGAAAATAGAGGATGAATTCCGGGTGGCAGCCTCCTCCATGGCAATAGACAAGCCCGTGCTGAAGGATGGTGCAAACGGCATCCTGGATCCGGGAGAGGTGGCCGACCTGGTGGTCACGATTGAAAACCTGGGCATATTACCTGCGCAGAGCCTGGCACTGTCGCTGGTTTCGCTGGATACGGTTGTCACCGTCCTGTCAGCCCCCTCCCTGTCCATCAACAGGGTTGATCCCATGAGTTCATTGGAACTCAGCTTCCGTGTCGGTGCATCGAGGCATGCCGTCGAGGGGACCCAGGTTCCCATGAACCTGCGGCTGGCCGATTCCCTGGGAACTGTCAGAGCGCTTGATTTTATCCTGCCGGTGAGCAAAAAGCAGGTGGCGCTGGTAAGCCTTTCCGCTTCCGATGGCTCCCTGCTTGCCATGGCCGCCGCGCTCGACAGCCTGCATGTCGGGTACGATACCATCAGGGCACTTCCTGTCGATTACAGTCAGTACACCTGTGTTTTCCTGATACTGGGCACCGCAACCACAGGTTTTCATTCGCTTTCGTTTGCCGAGGCAGCCGACCTTGTGAATTACCTGCAGAAGAGCGGGAATCTCTACATGGAGGGGTACCTGGCCTGGTATTATTCAAACACGACCCAGTTGCAGTCGTACTTTAACTATACCTCGGCGAAGATCCCCGATTATACCTACCAGCAGGTTACAGGGGTGAAGAATACCTTTGCCGATTCCATGGCATTTGCCTACACGGCGCCATTGCACCACGCCATCTTCAGCTTTGTGCCCAAGACGCCGGCCTATGCTACCTTTTCGAATAGCGACAGCCTTGCGAAAAACTTCGAAATCGCCTGCCCAGGAAACGGTTACAGGACTATTGGAACGTTTCTGGGGTTTGACGCCCTTACGGGAAGTTCCTATCCCTCAACCCGGGGCAACCTGATGAAGCGATACCTGGAATTCTTCGGGCTCAACGTTACAGGGCCCCACCCGTTTTTCCATGCGGCTGCCACGCAGACATGCCTGGGAAAAACCCTTGATTTTACCGACGATTCCTATGATCATATCACCTCATGGAGCTGGGAGTTCCCGGGAGGCACCCCCGCAGTCAGCACGCTGCAAAATCCGGCGGTAAGGTACGACAGCCTTGGGAAGTTTGACGTGAGACTGACCGTTTCGGATGGCGCCAATACCAGGTCGATCGTCAAGCAGGGCTATATCAGCGTGGAGCGGTGTACAAGCCAGGAGGCGTTTACTGCCCGGCCCCGTTTCAGAGTATATCCGAACCCGGCTTCTGGGAGTGTTACGATTGAATCTGATCCGTACGACAGGACTAAATTCAAATATGTTCTGTTCGATCTAAAGGGAAGTAAACTGATTGATAATGAGTTTAATCCGGACAGTTATGATTCCAAGGCAACTCTAAAAACAGGATGGCTGAAAAAAGGTTTCTATTTTTTATGGATACAATCTGACCAGGGAATATCTACCCATAAGTTAATTATTGATTAATTGCCGTTTTTTTTAACGACCCGTTTGATTTTTTTCCTGGTGACTGTTGAAGTTTACTATCTGGCTCAGAAATGATTAAATCTGCTTCAGCAGGCACAGATTCCTTTTTACCGGATTGACTATGGTTGGAATAGGTTGCCCAGTCAATATTATATTCAGTCGCCTGATCACCGAAAACATCCCATCCTTTTCTCTTTCCCCTTGCAAAAATTTCCAGAAAAGGGCCGGGACTGCAACGTTCAATTAACTCATAGAGTTCATCCGGCTTGCGGGAATGTTCCTGCTTTTGTGTTCTGATAATATTTACCTGGCTTCTGCCAGGATCGAGGGTTCTCATACTGCCACGGATACCAAATAAAACTAATTCCGTAGTGTTTCTAAAATAAAAACCAACCCCGCGGCCATCGGGGCCTCCGTCTTTCCTGACTTTATGCCAAATAATGTTGGATTTATAGGTAAACCCCCATGCCTTCATGACCTCGAGTCCTTCTGGTAATAAGGCGTTAGGAACCCAAAGATATAGGTGGCTTTTTACTCCGGCAACTGAATTAACGGGGATTTGCATAATTTCCTCGAGAGATAATGTCTCGTATCTTGTTAATCGTTTATGTTCAGGAGCTACTTTCCCACTTCTGTTTAAAAATCGCCATGGTGGGTCTGCTAAAATAGTTGCATATCCTTTGTTGGGGACATGTTCTATAAAACTTTTTGCAACAGGATGAATATGGTTGTTAGATGTTTTCATCAATTAATTTCTCTTTAATACCAAAAACTAAAAGTGGACATCCACCTCCGCCACCACCTTCAATTCTGGGCAGTAATTTTGATATGTGTGTAGTTGAATTTCCAAATGATTTTCCTCTTCCGATTTGTTTGAAAACATGTTGGAGGTGATCACATCGGGTGATAATAATACCAACACTGATCGCCCTCAAATCAAACAAAAGTCTGAAGTTGTTCAAATCTCTGTCAAAAAAGGGATCTTTATTGTTCCATTCGATTTCAAGAGCAATATGGTTTTTGTAACAATCAACCTTGTGCGTCGGAGATTCGGTCAATTCATCATCCACCATAACTGCTGTGTCAAACTCTTTTTCAATCCATTTTCTATCGTACAAAAAGGAATCAATTGAAGATGAAACTTGAGATTTGCTTCCGCCTCCTTCAATTATCCAGCTTTTTTTTAATCGAAATGTAAGGAGTAAATCAAGAAGGTCCTTCCATTCATTTGGGAAATCACTTTTTAGAATGGCACAAGCATGCTTCCATTCATAAACTTCGTAATTTGATAAAATAAATTCAGGTAAAAAATCAAGTCCCATTTTGACTAATATTTAACTGCAGAAATTGAAGCAAAGATAACTCATAAAGCCTTTCAAGATTACATTATGTTAATAACTGATTCAAACATTCCCTACCTTTGAATTTTATTTCACACCCCTGATCTGATGGAAGATTTGAAACAGCAAACAGAGGCATTGTCCAAATCCTTTTTTGAGGAGGTCGTCGCGATCCGCCGCTATTTTCACATGCATCCTGAGTTGTCGTGCGAAGAGTTCAACACTGCGGAATATATATGCGGAAAACTGGAAGAATACGGGATATCCTACAAAAAAGGTATCGCTGAAACCGGTGTGGTAGGGTTGATTGAGGGAAATGATCCGGCCTCGCGCTGCATCGCGCTGCGGGCCGACATGGATGCCCTGCCTGTTACAGAAGGGAATGATGTGCCCTACAGGTCGGTAAATCCTGGAAAAATGCATGCCTGCGGTCACGACGTGCACATGGCCTGCCTGCTGGGCGCTGCGAAAATACTCAATTGCCTCAAGGACCGCTTTTCGGGCACTGTCAAGCTGATCTTCCAGCCATCGGAGGAGAGCTATCCAGGGGGAGCTGTCAGGATGATCGCCGAAGGGGTGCTCCAAAACCCGGCGCCCGTGTGCGTGATCGCCCAGCATGTGATCAACACCCTGCAGGCCGGCGATGTCGGGATGAGGGCAGGGGCCTATATGGCCTCAACCGATGAAATTTTTCTTACCGTAAAGGGGAAGGGAGGCCACGCCGCCACCCCGAACCAGGGCATCGATCCCGTGGTGGTTGCCGCGCACATCATCCTGGCGCTCCAGCAAATTGTCAGCCGCAATGCCGACCCCGTGATGCCGACGGTGATTTCATTCGGCAGGATCGTGGGGGAGGGGCGTACCAACATTATCCCGGATAGGGTCACGATGGACGGAACGGTGCGCACCTACAATGAAGCATGGCGCAAAGAGGTTCATCAGCGCATCGGCAAGGTTGCCCAGGGAGTTGCCGAAGCGATGGGAGCAACCTGTGATGTCAGGATCGCCCACGGGTACCCCTTCCTGTTCAATGATCCCGGTCTGACCGGCAAACTCCGCAGCCTCTCGTCAGAATACCTGGGCCAGGAACACGTTCAGGAACTTGACCAGCGCATGACGGCCGAAGATTTTGCCTATTTCGCCGAAAAAATCCCCTCCTGCCTCTACAGGCTGGGCATCCGTAACGAAGCCAGGGGAATCAGTTCAAACCTCCATTCGGCTACCTTTGATGTTGATGAACAAAGCCTCCTTTCGGGCGTTGGCCTGATGGCATGGGTCACGATGGGCTTGCTGAATGAGTTGAATAACGCGTGATTATGCCGGAAAATGGAACGATGAATTTTTATCAGCGGAACAGAATGAACAGGCTAACCTCCTCCTTCGGTGATCGTTTTTCCCTGGTCCTGCTTCGGGGATTGCTGATTTGCATGGTCCTGTTCGTTCCGGTCCTCCTGTTTTCGCAGGATGTTCAACCTCCGAACCAACCGGTGCTTCCCTTCCAGCAGGATGCACTGCGGTCGGAAAACGAGGAGCCGCTGGCAATCCAGTTATACCAGAATCATGAATTTGACAAGGCGGCGGAGGTGTTCGGCCGCCTCTATGAGCAGAAACCATCGCCCTATTATTTCCAGTACCTGCTGATGTGCCTGGTGGAATCGAAGGAATACAGCAAGGCCGAAAAGCTGGTTAAAAAGAACCTGAAAACCGAACCTGAAGCGCTGCATTGCCTGGTTGACCTTGGTTATATCTACTTCCGCGAGGGAAACTCCGACAAATCAAAAAAATTATACGAAGAGGCGCTGGGTAAACTGAAGCCAAGCCAGCAGCAGGTCAACGACCTGGCCAACGCATTCCTCATGAAGGGAGAAAATGAGTATGCCCTGCGGACCTTCCGGAAGGGCCGCCAGCTGATGAACAGCTCCTACACGTTCGGCTTTGAACTGGCAAGCGTGTATGAGCGGATGGGCGATTTTAAAAATGCAACCGAGGAGTACCTCGACCTGCTCGAGGTGAATAAAGCCTATCTTCAGACCGTACAGGACCGCATCCAGATGACCCTCTCGTTCGACGTCAACAATGAAAAGAATGAGATACTCCGCAAAGTACTCCTCACCCGTGCACAGAAAAACCCTGACAAGAGCTACTATGCCGAACTCCTCTGGTGGTATTCCATCCAGCAGAAGGATTTCGATCTAGCCCTGGTCCAGGCCAAATCGCTCGACAGGAGGTTAGGTGAAAACGGGGAAAAGATCGTATCGCTGGCCAGCCTGGCCGTGGCAAATGAGAAGTTTGAGGTGGCGGTTGACTGCTACCAGTACCTGGTGTCAAAAGGGCGTTCGTGTTCCTATTATGATTACAGCCGCAGGGAACTTGCCAACACCCGTTACCTGAAAATCATTGCCGATCCTGCACCTGCACGCAAACAACTCGAACTGATGGACAAGGAATTCGGGGAGTTGCTTGGATCGGGAGATGACCCCGAAAATATTTCCGTCATCAGGAACCAGGCTCATATCAGGGCCTTCTACCTTGAAAAACCGGACGAGGCCATCGACCTGCTGAACCATGCCATCCAGATGGCAGGCGTGCCGGATGCCGACCGGGCAAAATGCAAGATCGAACTGGCCGACATCCTGCTGTTCACCGATGATGTATGGCAGGCCACCCTGCTCTACCAGCAGGCCTACCAGGATTTTAAATATGATGTTCTCGGCCAGGAGGCCAAATTCAAAAATGCAAAACTCTCCTTTTACATCGGGGAATTCAAGTGGGCCAAGGCACAAGCCGATGTGCTGAAAGCAGCCACATCCAAGTTCATCTCGAACGATGCCATTGCCCTGTCGCTGCTGATCAGTGAAAATTACGATCCCGACAGCAGTACCGTCGCCCTTGGTTATTATGCCCGGGCCGACCTGCTTGACTACCGCAATGCGGAAGAGCTGGCGCTGAAAACGCTTGACTCCGTTTCATTGCTGTTCGGGGAGCACCCAATCCTGCAGCAGGTATTGTACAAAAAAGCGGAAATTAAGGCAAAACAGGGAAAATACGCGGAGGCAGATTCACTTTTCAGGCAGCTTGTCAGAGATTTTCCTGAGGAGATCCTTGCCGATGAGGCCCTGATGCAAAGCGCCCAACTCAATGAAAAACAGCTTAATAATCCCGTGAAGGCAATGTCGTTATACCTGCAATTGCTCGACAAATTTCCGGGAAGCATATTCGTGCCCGACGCACGCCGGAGATACCGGGCTTTGCGCGGGGATGGAACCCATTAACACAGTTTGCAGAGACAAACCCGGTTTTGTTTCTCCGACGATTTATATTCAACAACCATGATCCGACCCAAAAAACACCTGGGACAGCATTTCCTTCGTGACGAAAATATCGCCCAGAAAATTGTCGGGTACCTGAACCCAGCGATTCCCCTTGTGCTTGAAGTCGGGCCGGGAATGGGGGTCCTGACAAAATACATCCTGGGTTGCGATGGAGCCGTGCACCCTGCCGGCGCCTTTGACGCCTGGTTCATGGAGGTTGACCGTGAGTCGGTCGAATACCTCGGCAAGGTCTTCCCGCAAATTACAAACCGATTGCTGCTGGCCGATTTCCTGTCGTATGACCTGGGTAATTTTCCGCCCGATACGCAGACTGGCGCGCCGGAATCTCCCGGTCATGAAATGCCCGCCACAAAGTTTACGGTCATCGGAAACTTCCCCTATAACATCTCCTCCCAGATCCTGTTCAAGGCCCTGGAATTCCGCAACCGGATCCCCGAGGTGATCGGGATGTTCCAGAAGGAGGTTGCCGAGCGTATTGCTGCCCCGCCGGGCAATAAAACCTATGGGATCATCAGCGTGCTGCTCCAGGCCTTTTATGATATTGACTATCTCTTCACGGTCAGTGAAACGGTATTCTATCCGCCGCCAAAGGTCAAGTCGGCCGTGATCCGCCTGCGGAGGAACACAACCATGAAACTGGATTGTGACGAACAGCTCTTTATCAGGGTGGTGAAGATGGCCTTTAACCAGCGCCGAAAGACCCTGCGGAATGCCATCCGGCCGATGCTCCCTGCCACAGCGTCAGGGATTGCCTCCCTGTCGGAATGGTTCACCAGGAACCTTGACCTCCGTGCAGAGCAACTTTCAGTGGATGATTTCGTAAGGCTTACAGCAGAAATTTCTACCTTTGCACAAATTAATATTTCAGGATGAAAAAAGGTTATGTCCCGAAAACAAAAGTTCCGGTTGGCAAGGTAATGCAGCCAACGAGGGAAACTGCCCCGGAAAAACCGGCCGTGCTCACCGCCGGTTCCAAAAAGGGAGATCGTTACTTTGTCTTGTTTTTCTTCCTTTTCGCCTTTATCCTTTACGGCAATACCATCCTCAATAAATTTGCAGTCGACGATAATTTCGTTACCAATAACCAGCTCGTCCAGCGTGGGTTCAAAGCCCTTCCCGAGATATTCTCCACCCATTATGTTAATCAACAGGGCAACCTGGGTTCCACGGCATCCGATTACAGGCCCGTGGTTAAAGCCACCTTTGCACTGGAATACCAGTTCTGGGGGAATAAGCCCGGCCGCAGCCATGCCGTCAACATCCTGCTTTACTGGGCCATGTCGGTCATGCTTTTCTTTATCCTGAAACGGCTTCTGAAAAACTTCAACATCCTGTTCCCTTTTATGATTACGCTGTTGTTCATGGCCCACCCGGTGCATACCGAAGTGGTGGCAAGCCTGAAAAACAGGGATGAGATACTCACCTTTCTTTGCGGGCTGGGAAGTATGTGGTTCATTTTAAACTACGCTGAAACCAACAAATTGCGCCACCTTTTTGTGGCAGCGCCTATCTTTTTGACAGGCTACCTGTGCAAGACCGCCATTTTCCCATTCCTGGTGCTCTACCCGCTGGTGCTCTATTTCTTTACCGAAGTTCCGGTAAAAAAAATCGTAGTTGTCGTGTCGGCCATTTTGGGCGTTATGCTGCTTGCCCATTTTATCCCGCATCTCTTTTTACCGCCGATCCAGCATACCAACTACTATATTGAAAACCCCCTCTACTTTGAGAAGAACTTCTGGATCCGCCTGGGCACAGGGCTTGTTTCACTGCTCTTTTACCTGCGCATCCTGGTCTATCCCTACCCGCTGGTCTATTATTACGGGTTCGATATGATCCCAATCACCAACCTGGCCAACATCTGGGCGATCCTCTCCCTGTTGATCCATGCCGGACTGCTGTTATACGCGCTCAGCAAACTGCGCGAAAAACACATCCTCTCCTTTGCGATACTCTGGTACCTGATTGCCGTTGCTATGTATTCCAACACGCTGGTACCCGTCGTGGGAATTGTCGGAGAACGTTTTATTTTCAATGCATCCCTGGGATTCTGCCTGGTTATCGTCTGGTTTATTTTCAGGATCTTTAAAACCGACCCGAAAAGCCTGACCATCGAAATGGATTCCAGGATAAAGATCCTGGCCGTGCTGATCCTGCTGCTGATTCCCTATACCGTCATGTCGGTTTCGAGAAACCGCGACTGGCGCAACCTGTTCGACCTTTACAGGACCGATGTCAAATCTTTACGCAATTCAGCCAAGGCAAACATTGATTATGGCGGTTTCCTGATGAACACCGTATACCAGGACGAAAACTTCCTGAGAACCGGCGCCGTCAACCAGTTCAAATACCAGACCATTATCACCCATCTCCGGCGTGGACTGGCTCTTTACCCGAATAATTACCAGACTGCCAACGATCTCGGGACTGTCTACCTGTTTATGGGCAAGAACTATGATTCGGCTACCTATTTCCTGAACAAGGCCATTGCCCTCGATTCGGCGATGCAACCGGCATGGGTGAACCTTGGAATGGCCTACCGGGATCAGAAAATGTATCCCAAGGCAATCGAATGCTATGAACATATCCTGAAAGTCAACCCTCGGCAGATCAAGGCTATGTTTGCCCTTGCCGACGTTTACAACGACATGGGCGATTTCGACCGTGCCGTCAAGATGAATGAGGATATGATGAAAAAGTATCCCAACCTCGAGATGCCCTATGTCAACATCGGGAATTATTACATGTTGAAAACCGACACCTTTTCCGCGGTGAAATACTGGGAAAAAGCGGCCGAAATCAACCCCAGTTACGAGTTGTGCCTGCAGCTGAATGCACTCTATATCAAGAGGGGGGACCGGGAAAAGGCTGATTTCTATTACAAACTCGGCGAACAGGCCGCAAAGCAGAACCAATAAACGGCCATTGTCATCAGGACCGTGGGATTTCCCCTGGGTGTTACAGGCCGCTGCCCCCGCCGGGGGCCGGCATGCTTGCTGTGACAAGAATCACCTTGATTTTCCATATCCTGCCTGTAAATCCTGAAAATTTGTCAGGTCAAAGTAGTGTGGTATGAAAATTGCAGAATGATTCTAAATAAGTAATTTTGCTGATCATTAAATTATCTCTCTATGTCAAGACCTGTTCTGTCTAAAGTCGCATTTGTTTTTCTATTCCTCATAACAGCCATTACTTTATCCGCCCAGACCGGTGTGATCAAAGGCAGGGTATTCAACCATAAGAACAATGAGCCTGTCCCCTTTGTAAATATCATCATCGACGGCATACCGACCCAGGGCGCCACCAGCGACCTGGATGGGAACTACACCATTGCCCGCGTGCAGCCCGGCTACGCCCGCCTGGTTGCTACCTCGGTCGGCTTTAAAAAATACACCTCCGTTGATTTTCTGGTAACCAATGCCAAAACCATGGATCTGGATATCGGTCTCGACGAGCAGGTGACCACCCTTGCCCAGGTTGAGATCAAACCCTCGGTGGTGGAGCGTAACGAAGAGACACCGGTATCGCTGCAGAAACTAACCATCCAGGAAATCGAAAGGAGCCCGGGATCGAACCGGGATATCTCCAAGGTAATCCAGAGTCTGCCGGGTGTCGCCTCTTCCCCCTCATTCCGTAACGATGTCATCGTCAGGGGGGGCGGCCCCGGGGAGAACAGGTTTTACCTCGACGGGGTGGAAATCCCTTACCTGAACCATTTTTCCACGCAGGGAGCTTCAGGCGGCCCGGTTGGCATTATCAACGTCGACTTCATCAGGGAGGTGCAGCTCTATTCCAGCGCCTTCCCCACATCCCGCGGCAACGCCCTGAGCTCGGTGATGGACCTGCGCCAGGTCGATGGCAACAAGGAGAAATTCGGGGGCAGGATCTCCCTTGGCTCCAGCGACCTCGCCCTGACGCTGAATGGCCCTGTTACGAAAAATTCAACCCTGATCCTCTCGGTGCGCCGTTCATACCTCCAGTTTCTCTTCAGCGCACTCAAGCTGCCCTTCCTGCCGACCTACAACGACTACCAGTTAAAATACAAGATTGACCTTGACAAGCGGAACCAGCTATCGGTCATCTCTATCGGTGCGCTCGACAATAACAAACTGAATACCGGTATTTCCAAACCGGATGCCTTCCAGCATTACGTGTTGCAGTACCTGCCGGTGAACAACCAGTGGAGCTACGTTTTTGGCCTGGTATACCGCCATTTCAGGGCAAAGGGTTACGATACCTGGGTGCTCAGCCGCAACATGCTGAACAACGACCAGATCAAATACACCAATAATGTCGAGCTCCCCGACAGCCTGTTGTTTAAATACAACTCACAGGAAACCGAGAATAAATTGCGCTATGAAGGACTCACCGACCTGGTAAAATGGAAAATATCCTATGGGGCGGGACTTGAATATGCCACCTACACAAACAGCACCTTTCAGAAGATCTTTACCGGGAACCAGCTTCACACACTCGATTACCACTCAAGGATTGAGATGTGGAAGTGGAGCCTTTTCAGCCAGGTCAACAGGGCCTTTTTCAACGACAGGCTGAATCTTAACCTGGGTGTGAGGATGGATGCCAATAACTACGCCAACAACATGAACAACCTGCTGAAACAGTTTTCTCCAAGGTTTTCGGCCTCCTATGCCTTTGTCCCCGATAAACTCTTCCTGAACTTCAATATGGGACGCTATTACCAGTTGCCTGCCTACACCTCGCTTGGATTCCGGAACAACCGCGGCACCCTCGTGAATGATTCGCTTGGAATAACCTATATTTCAGCCGATCACCTGGTGCTGGGACTGGAGTACCAGCCGGTTCCTGATGCGAAAATCTCGCTGGAGGGCTTTTATAAATTATACCACAACTATCCCTTTTCCCTGCGCGATTCGGTTTCACTGGCCAGCAAAGGTTCCGATTTCGGATCGGTCGGCGATGAGCCGCTGAAATCCATTTCAAAGGGAAGGGCCTATGGTTTTGAAGTGCTGGTCCGCAAAGCCGACCTGTTCAAATTCAACTTCATCCTGACCTATACCTTCGTTCGCAGTGAATTTACCGATTATGCCGGAAAATATATTCCATCAGCCTGGGATAACAGGCACCTGCTCAATGTAACCATCGGAAGGAAACTCAAACACAACTGGGAAATCGGGGCCAAATGGCGCTTTGCCGGCGGCCAGCCCTATACTCCGTGGGATATGGATAAATCGAGCCAGGTAACAGCCTGGAATGCCCAGGGCAAGGGATACCTCGACTACTCGGCTTTCAACACCCTGCGGTTAAAGTCATTCAACCAGCTTGATGTCAGGGTTGACAAGGGATATTATTTTAAGAACTGGTCGCTGATGTTCTACCTGGATATTCAGAATTTGTTGAATTTCAAGGCACAGCAACAGGATCTGCTGGTCAATACCAACCCGGCCGACGGATCAGTATCCCGGTATATCGACCCTCACGGGGTCGAACGCTATAAATTATACACCATCGAGAATAAAGCCGGTACCGTCCTCCCGGCAATCGGCGTCATGGTGGAATTCTAATGCAGGCCCTGGCGTCTCTTCTCCATCATCTCCTGCATGATCTTCTGGTAGGTCTTGAGCTGGTCGGGTGTCAGAACCGCCTTTAATTCGGCTGTTTTTTGCTTGTTCAGTTCCAGTAATGATTTACGCTGAACTGCGGTATCAGTGATTTTTCTGACATCTTCCACCTTTTTTGCATACTTCAGGTTGATAGCCTCTGCCTTGGGTTCCTGTGCAGGGGTCAGTTTTAGCTCCTCCTTCATGCGTTCGGTTTGCCTTTTGGCACGCTCTTCAGGGGTGGCACCTCCACGGCCCATGCCGTTTCCCTGTGCGTAGACAGATGAAACCGAAAAAATAAAGAGCGCGGCCAGGGCGATCAGCAGGCGCAGGTTTCTTGCGTGGGTGAAAATTTGTGTTTTCATAATTTTAGAAATTACAGGTTGGATGATTATTTGTGAATTCAGCGGGGGTACTGGGATAGGTGCGGTTCAGCTATGTTACTTATCAAGGACTGGTGACAGGCCGTTTCATCTTTTCAAAAGTAATGATTTTTTCGATCTCTTCTTTTATTTTCCGGCTGACGATCGCGGCCCCGGCAGGGTTTACATGGTCGGCATTGAAAAAAAACTCCGGTTTCCCATGAAATTCGTTGCGATAATCCAATAGATGGTAGTCGCTGCAATGGTTGCGGGTAACATCCAGGATTTCACGGTCAACCTTATCGATGTCGACGATCTTGCGTGCATAGCTCAGGTATTCATCCGTAAGGGGCATCCTTAACAGGAACAGGTGAATGTGGTATTGCCGGCACATTTCAAGGATTTTGCAGTAGTACTTTGATTCCCCGAGTTCCGATTTTTTAGAATAGCTTCCCAGGTAGGCTGATGCTGTTTCATAACCCAGGGCCATCCTGTTGGGCTCTTTCGCGAAATTTTTGTAGTTTCTGGCCGGGAAATATCCATACCTGATTTTGTTATAATCGGTGTTCCGGAACAGGATCGACATATACACGTATTTGTAATTTCCCACATAGGAGAAAAAGGTTCCTGCAAACCAGTTTAAAAAATAGCCAGGGTCGTTGTATTCGCGCGCCAGCTCCCGGTAATCGAGGTATTTCCGCCAGTATCCGTCGAAGGTCAGGTCGTTTTCCGCCCTCGGGCTGAAGTTCACAGGATCGATGGAGAGCAGTATGTTCTCCGGCTTTCTTGGTGTTTTCTCCAGGATATACCTCAGCTTGTAGTAAGTCTGCTTGTAGACCTCCTTGGGAGTGATATAACAGAATCCGTTGCCCAGTATCTCGGGGTTGACCCGGTTATGCGAATTGCCCAGCATCAGGTATTTTAAGGTATCGGAGGAGGCTGCGAACTGCCTGTCCTGGTTTCGGGCCAGGCGGAAGTAGTACATCCAGTGATCATACGCGAGATTGAGACCCTCGTTCAGCGCCAAAACCAGCAGGATGAAAACCAGCAACTTCGTAAAAAAAGATTTATTCCGCCTCATATTAAAATTGAAAATAGAAAAACTTCTGACTGGAATAGACGCCAAATGCAAGGATAAATACTGACATAACCACGTAAGCGGCTAAACGGACGGCTGTCGGTTTGTCAAGGAATTTTGCGGCAAAGGACTTTGCCGCCACCTGGTATTCGAACCAAAGCATAAAGATGATCAGGAGAACCCCCAGGTCAAAGTCATTGTTTTTAAGAAGTTCCACCATCCCGGTGCCTGAATGGCTGAAGTCTGCAAGGTTCCTGATCATCAGGATGGAGTCGCTGAAGGGATGCTGTCCGAAGAAAAAACCTGTCGAGCATACCAGCAAAAAGGTTGCCGAAATATTAAGCCATTTGAGCAGGCGTGGCGAGCCGGCAAGGCCGCTGATACGGTTGAAGGAGGTCATGGCCGGTTTGGAGATGTTTGCCAGAACCATATAGGAGCCATGCAGGAATCCAAACAGGATAAAGTTCCAGCAGGGTCCATGCCAGAAACCTACCAGCACGAAGGTGATGAGCAGGTTTAGGTTCAGCCGCCAGTTAACGGGTTTCCCGCGGTATTTGAAAGGCAGGGAGAAATATACATAATCGCGAAGCCAGGAGGTAAGCGAGATGTGCCACCTGCTCCAGAAGGCTGAAACAGACTGGGCGCTGAAGGGCCTGTTGAAATTGGGGCTGAGTTTGAATCCCAGCAGCCGGGCCGACCCGATGGCAATGTCGGTGTAACCCGAAAAATCAGCATAAACCTGCATCATCTTCAGGATGATCCCGATCACTATTTCAATGCCATGGAAATAGCCGGGCTCCGTATAGATTGCCTGCACAAATATTGAAAGCCGGTCGGCAATGACGATTTTCTTGAAAAGTCCCCACAGGATGAGCCTGAGTCCGCTGGCGAACACCTGCTGGTCAAAATCGTGGCGTACATAAAACTGGGGAATCAGCCTGCGGCCCCGTTCAATCGGCCCTGCGAGGATCAGCGGGAAGAAGGAGACGAACAGGGCATAGATCCCGATGTTTTTTTCGGGTTTGAGCAAGCCGCGATAGACATCCAGCGAGTAGCCGAGGGTCTGGAAGGTGTAAAAGGAGATCCCAATGGGCAGTAAAATGCCCGGTGAAGGGAAACTCCTGTTGTTCCCGAAGATCCCGGCAACCTGGCCGGCAATTTCAGTGAAGAAGCCAAGGTATTTGAATACCACCAGCATTCCCAGGTTGACCAGCAATGTCAGCGCCAGGTATTTGACCCGCTGCTTTTTTTCGGTGAGTTTGCCCATCTGCAGGGCTGCATAATAGGAGACTGCCGTGGCGGTCATCAGAACCAGTACAAATTCAACCCGCCAGACCAGGTAAAAGAAATAACTGGCGGCGAGCAGCATAACCCATCGTCGCTGGTGTGGCAACAGGTAATAGAGTAACACGACGACAGGGAGGAAAAACAGATATCCGATGGAGTTGAAAAGCATGTCGGTCCGAACTAATGGTTTGTATGAGGGTCAACAGGGATTTCGCGGTACCAGGTACCCTCCCGGGTCTCTTCCCGCTGAAGCGGGTAGGGCGAATCTTTCAGCAGCCCCTCCATCATCGGGGCCATCCCGCTTTTATAGTCGGCAGGTTCAAACAATATCCGTGCCTGGTTCTCTCCTCCGCCAAGGGCCCTCACTGCCTTCCTGATTTTTCCGGCAGTGTGCTCAAAGCTGTCAAGTGTCAGTTCATACTGCCGGAAACCGGTATCTTCCTGTCCCTCGCAAAGCCGGTAGCCAAGTTCAAGGTTGAACCTGATCGCATTGGTGTTGGTTCGCAGGATATGGGCATATTGTTTTTTCCACCCCAGGAGACAAAAGGTCGATTCGATGCCGGCAACCGACACCAGGTAGGGGACGAAGGTGCTGTAAAACTCGGTCCTGCCAAGGAAAATGCCCGATTCCGAGGTGCGGGTTTCCCAATCTACGTTTTTATCATTGAGCAATCCGATCTTTTCCCCCCGGTAGTGAATAACCATGTAGTTGAACCTGGCGTTATCGACCGAGTTGAACCACTCAAGTTGCTGCGAGGGGGTAATGATTTCCCGGTAATTCATGTTCAGCCTTACCGGATCGGAGTTGCGCCACTGCCTTACCAGTTCAATATCCTCCTCCCTGAGCCTCTCCAGGATGATCCCGTATTTAAAGAACTTCATGGTTCAGCACGGTTTTGATGGCAAAAGGAGGTTTCCGGTTCTGGACCATGTATATGCGGCTCAGGTATTCGCCGATAACGCCCAATGAAAGTAAAATGATGCTGGTTGAAAAGAGGATGGTCACGATCAGGGCTGTAAAACCCTGGATGGGCGTCCCGTGGGCGAGCTTCCGGTAGATGAAAAAGATCCCGGTGATGAAACTCAGCATGGCCGAGATGAAACCTCCGTAAACCATCATCTTCAGGGGCATCGTGGTGTAATAGATGATCAGGTTGGAAAGCAGCGAAAACAGGGTGTGCGGGGTATAGGTCGACTGCTGGTAGGGACGTTTCTGATGTTCAACCAGCACGAAGGCAATATGGCTGGTGTACCAGTTGAAGAGTTCGTCTATGTAAATGAAGTTAATCTGGTGGTTTAGCAGGTTTTTTCCGAGCGATGCTTTCATCAGCCTGAAGGAGGAACCATCTCCCTTGGTGCTGAACACCCTGCGTGACCATCCTTTTATGGCGCCGCTGCCCATGTTCCTGACCATGGAATGGTGCTTTTTCCCGTAAATGCCGTAAACCAGGTCAGCCTCCGATTGCTCCATGCAGCTGATAAGCTTCGAAATCTCCTCAGGCGGGTTTTGCAGGTCATCGTCAATGGTGATGATATAGGCTCCCGAAGCCTGGGCAATGCCGCAGATGGTGGCGTTGTGCTGCCCGAAATTCCGTGCCAGCCTTATGGCAACGATCCTCCCCGGGTCAGCCTTCTGCAGGTTTTCCACGATGCCCCAGCTGTTGTCGGCGCTGTCGTCATCCACGAAAATAATCTCGAAGGTTTTTTGAATCCCTTCCATGGTATGCACGATTCGCACCGAGAGCTCTTCCAGTGATTCACAGCTGTTGTAAACCGGGACAACAACCGAATATTCAGGTTTCTCTTTGTTCATGGCCGTCATCCTCCTCCCAGGATAAGGTTTGTTGCGCTCACCCATCGGGATGCATCGGCAAGGTAAAATACAATGACATTGGCAACGTCGACAGGGTCGCCGAGTCCCAGCAGCTGGCGCTCTTCGATTTTGTCGACGGCTTCCCGCGAAAAATTCTCGGCAGTCTCCTCCAGCATGGGGGTTCGCACAAAGGCGGGGGCAACGCAGTTCACCCGCGTCCCCCTGGAGGCGAGCTCAAGCGCCAGTACCCGGGCATAGGCCTCCAGGGCCGCCTTGGCGCTGATATACATGGCGCCGCCCACAAACGGGTAACGGGTTGAGATGGAGGAGATAAAAACGATGGAGCTGTTGCCTTTGGTAAGCTTCCGCTTTCCCAGGATGCCCGCGGTGAGCAGAACGGAGGCATCGAAACTGATGCGGAAGGTGTTCGCGATAATATCTTTGGTGATAAACCGGGCCGGCGACAACTCCGAGATACCGGTACTGTGGACCAGCCCGTCGAGCAAGGGCAGCGCAGCCACCAGGCTGTCAATATCGGCCTGGATGGTAAGATCGGCATGGAACTGAAGATGCCCTTCACCCTGAAGCAGCCGGAAGGTCTCCCCGAGCCTTTCTGCATGGCGGCCCGTGATGATCACCCTGGCGCCGTATTCACTGGCCGTAATGGCGGTTTGCCGGCCGAGGCCCGAAGAGGCGCCGGTAACAAGAACCGTTTTTCCTGTCAGATCAAATGCGTTCATTGCGGGTTGGATTGAATTGGAGCGGCTTCCTGCTCGGTAAGTTCGCACACCACGATACCATCGGTTTCAATCAGGGCGGTGCCCCATGAAAGACCGATGCCGAAGGCCGAAAGCAACAGTTTTTGCGGTTTTTCAGCAAGTTCGCTCCCGATCTGCGTGACCATGGTCAGCGGGATGGAGGAACAGCTTGTATTGCCGAAATCGTGCAGCGAATAGGGGACCCTGGAGGGGTCAACTTTGAGCATCTTGCGGAGGGTCTCATTGATCAGCCGGTTGGCCTGGTGGAACAACAGGTAGTTGAACCCGTCGAGCTGCCGGTTAAAGTGCTTCAGCGTGGTTTTGATGTTGGGGACCACCTCGCGCAGCGAAAAATTGAAAACTTCAATGCCGTTGAGTGAAATCTGAAGCCTGTTGTGGTAGATCCCCTCTCCGTATTTTTTGATGGTAAAGGATTTTTTGTCAGCCAGGTTGCGGACGCCTCCATCGCGGATGATGATGGCTTCATAACCGCTCCCGTCGGTTTGCAGGTTAAACTGCATGGGGGCCTGTCCCGGCTTAAACTCCAGCGCAGTGGCAGTGCCGGCATCACCGAACAGCGGGTAGGTGCTTTTATCGCGGTAGCAGGAGGTGACATTAGAAAGGTCGCCGACAAGCAGCAATCCCTTTTGAATGCCCGTAGTCCGGATGAGGCTGCTGATAACGGAAAGACCATAAACGTATCCCGAACAGCCGAGGTTGATGTCGAGGGCCATGCAGGTTTTAGGCAGCTTCAGCCTGTCCTGCAGGATGGCAGAGGTTGACGGGATGATGTAGTCGCGCGACTGCGAAACGAACACCAGCAGATTGATCTCGCCCGGCAGCCAGCCCAGCTTTTCCATCAGCTGTTCCGCCGCCTGGAAGCACAGGTCGGAGGTGGTTTGCCCCGGCACGGCAACATGACGGGTTTCAACGCCGATCATCTGGATCAGCTGATCCCGCTCCTTTTGCGTAATCCAGTCGTAATCATGATTGGATAATATCTTTTTTGGAACACATGCCGAAAGACCGGCAATCCGCACATCGGGAATCTCAAAAATGGCCATTGGCAGGGTTGGTTGATCTCTGGTTCAAACGGGAACGACACAAAAGTACTTTTTTTTTCGTTATCGTCCCCTTTTTTCTAAATTTGCCGTTAACGAAGAAGCACGCTTCGTGTACCTAAACGATTGAAAAGATGGATTTAACGAACCCAGTGCCTCTTCCGGGCGACCTTCAGCTGACGCCAGACATGGCTACCATTGTCACCGTTCTGCGGCACCGGTCGGTCCTGCAACCTGAGAAGATGGCCTTTACCTTCCTGGCCAACGGGGAGGATGAATCGGGTTCCTTGACCTATGGAGAGCTGGACCTGGGCGCACGCAGTGTTGCCGCGAAGCTTGCATCACTGGGCCTGAAGGGCCAGACTGTGCTGATGTTCTATCCCCCAGGGCTCGATTTCATCCTTGCCTTCTTTGGATGTCTTTATTGCGGCACCATCCCTGCAGCAGCCTATCCCCCTAGAAAGAACCGTTCCCTGCAGCGGATCCGGACCATCGCCGCCGATTGCGGTGCCCATTCCATCCTCACTACAGATGCCATCGCCCGGTCGCTGGAACGCAATTTTGCGGAAGACCCGCAGCTTGCCGGTCTGCCCTGGCATACCACCGACACCTGGAACATGGCGGATGCCGATGCCGCCCCCTTTGCTGAACCGGGGTTCGAAGATCTGGCATTCCTCCAGTACACCTCAGGTTCAACGGGCGACCCGAAAGGGGTGATGGTGAGCCACCGGAACATTATGTATAACCTGCGGTCCCTGCAGCTGATTTTCGCGATAACGCCCGAAGATACTGCCGTTCACTGGGTGCCGCAGTTTCACGATCTCGGGTTGATCTTCGGTATTATGGAGACTGTTTTTTCAGGATCCCGTGCCGTGCTGATCCCCCCCTTTATCTTTATCTCAAACCCGCTCTTCCTGCTTCAGGCCATTACCCGTTACCAGGCAACCGTGAGCGGCCAGCCCGATTTTGCCTTTAACCACTGTGTCGATAAAATTGCAGAATCATTGAGGGCCGGCCTCGACCTGTCGTCGCTGCGGGTTATGTACAGCGGCGCTGAACCTGTCAGAAAGTCAACACTGGACAGGTTTTTGTCGGCCTTTTCTCAGGCCGGGCTCAGGGCCGAAGCACTTATCCCGGCTTACGGGATGGCAGAATCGACCCTGATCCTGGTTGGCGGCGCCATCACAGCCCCGGCCTTCTATCTCCGCGTTAAAACCTCCGCCCTGGAACAGAATCTCGTGGTTCCGGCCGCGGATGACGATCAGGACGACGATACCCAGTGGATCGCCGGCAATGGTAAAACCAGGATGGATACCGCCATCCTGATCGCCGATCCCGAGACCTGTGAAATCCTGCCGCCAGATAGAGTCGGGGAGATATGGGCAAGCGGCAGTACGGTTGCCATGGGTTATTACGACAAACCGGAACTGACGGAAAACGTGTTCAGGGCCAGTCCCGCCGGGACTGCAAACCCGGTATGGCTGCGTACCGGCGACCTCGGATTTGTTTACGACGGGGAGCTTTTCATCACAGGCCGGCTGAAAGACCTGGTCATCATCCATGGCCGGAATTTTTACCCGCAGGATATTGAAGAGGTGGTCGAGGAGAGCCATCCTTCCCTCAGGAAATCATGTTCATCGGCTTTTTCCATCGAATACAACGGGAAGGAGAGGCTGGCCGTCGTTGCTGAATTGCGGCGCTCCATCCTTCCCCACGATACCGCGAAGATACTGGAAGCAATCGTTGCCTCCCTCTCCCGGGAGTTTGAAATCCAGCCTGTCAGGATCACCCTGGTCAAAACAGGTTCCATCATCAAGACCTCCAGCGGTAAGATCATGCGCAGGGCCAACAGGGAATCGTTGCTTCACGGGAATTTTGCCGTTATCGCCGACCGTATCTACGAGGAACACGGACTCACTACCGGCAATTATAAGGAGGGAGAGGCGCCGGAACTCGGAAAATTCATTCTCGACTGGGCTGCCACGCGGCTGAATGACGGGGCTGCAGTTGATTCCGCCAGCAGCCTGACGGCTTATGGAATAGATTCAATCATGGCCGTTGAACTGACGGCAGAAACGAAAAATATCTTTGGATTTGAATGGCCCCCATACCTCTTTTTCGAGGAGATCTCAATCGCCCAGCTTGTCTTGGAAGGGTTGAAATTAATGGAGGAGCGATAAGATAACCCTCTTATTGAACCCGTGAGGTTATAATCCTGAACAGGTCTTCAACAGTTTTGGAGGTGGCAATATCTTCCGCATTGATGGTTACATCATATTCGGTCTTTACCATCGCAATCAGGATGAGCGCATTGATGGAATTCCATTCAAAAACTTCCCTGAAAACACTTCCCGGGGTAAGGGTTCCGGGCGTCAGGTCTTCATATTCTTCCTCAAGACGGGCAATGAAATCTTCAATCTTCATGGATCAGCGGATTAAAGGGCAAAGGTAAGAATTTTCCTGACATATGGCGGTTACCCAACTTATTCGTTACTTTGCATCCCAATTGCATAATGAAGGAATTTCCATGCCCGTAAAGAGTGAATATTACCAGCCTGAGCTGACCCTGCCCGACCTGCTGAACCGCGCGGTAAACAGTCCCAACGACCTGTTTATCGGTTACATTAACGAGGATGGCGCACTGAATTGTCAACCCTACCGGGATCTGTCGGACCAGGCGAAACTGATTGCCGCCGGCCTGTCGCGCCTTGGGTTGAAACAAGGGGATAAGGTGATCATTGCAACCCGCTATAACCGCGAGACCGTCGAACTGTTGTGGGGCTGTTTCCTGATGGGCATTGTGCCCACCATCCTCCAGCCGCCGATGACCTTTTCGGGCTATAACCCCTCCGTGGTGAAACTGATGGATGTTTATCACCAGATGGAAGAGCCATTTGTCTTTATGAGTCCCGAGGTGCAGGATACCGGCGATCTCCCTGCCGCAAAAGTGTTGCACCGGGGGCAGCTCGATTGTACCGGCGGGTTTCCCATTCCCCACCTCGAAGCCGGTTACCTTGCCTTTATCCAGTTTTCATCGGGCAGTACCGGCAATCCCAAGGGGATCATGCTCACGCATCGCAATCTCATGGTGAACATGGATGCCATCCGTATCGGCCTCGACCTGCACTATCCCGACCATGTGGGCAACTGGATGCCCCTGTTTCATGACATGGGGCTGATCGGCTACCACCTGACTCCCCTGTACTGCATCACCTATCAATACCAGGTCGAAACCATCGATTTCATCATGAAACCGGGGCTGTGGCTGAATATGATGAGCCAGCAGAAAATTACGATCTCCGGCTGCACCAACTTCGGGCTGGCGCTGGTTTTACGTTACCTGAAACGCAGCAAACCCAATCCCGGTTGGGATTTCTCCCCCATGAAGGCTTTACTCAACGGGGCAGAGCCGATTTCGGTGAAGATCATGCAGGAGTTTACCGACGCCCTCGGCCCCGCAGGGTTCCGTCCCGAAGCGATGATGCCTGTTTACGGGATGGCCGAGGTAACCCTGGCGATCTCCTTCACCCCGCTGATGAACCCCTCGGTGATCACCGCATTTGACGCCGCCCTGCTTGACAGGGAAAACAGGGCGGTTCCTCTAGATCCCGCGGATCCCGCGGCAAGAATACTCTCAGAGGTCGGTGTGGCGCTGAACGACATGGAGATCAGCATCATGGACGAGCGCGACCAGCCGGTGGCGGAAGGTTTTTCGGGCCATATCCAGCTCAGGGGCGGCGGCATCACCAAAGGCTATTACAACAAACCCGATGCCACGGCAGCAGCCTTCTGCGGCGACTGGCTCCGCACCGGCGACATCGGTTTCTTCCATGAAGGGCACCTCTATATCAGCGGACGCCATAAGGATATCATCTTTAAAAACGGCAGGAACTATTTTGCCAACGACCTGGAAACCATGGCCTGTTCGGTTGAAGGGATCAGCTATGGAAAAGTCTGCTTTGCCGCAAATACCGACAGGACAACCGGCTACGACCGGGTCATTGCCTTTGTGGCCGGGGTCCCCGATCAAAAGGCAACCGCGGCCTTCCAGCAGTTGCGGGGGCTGCTGCGCAGCAACCTCGGCATTACCGTGGATGAACTTGTGATGATCAAATCGAACGAAATCCCGAAAACCTCGAGTGGGAAACTTCAGCGGTATAAACTGATGCAGCGCTACCTGGCCGGCGAGTTCGAAAACAGGAGGATCACCGCCGGTACGACTTAACCAGGAGGCTTTCAGCCCGCCTTCGGGGGAGGGATGCCCCCCGGCTTTTTACCAACGATCTTCAGGTAGGTCTTTAACAGGATGGTGGCCTTGAAAAACCACCACTGGCTTGCTTTTGCAGGGAGGTAGGTCCCTAAAATCATCAGCATCAGCAGGATGTTGTTGTATACCAACATAGGGCTCGACTTCAGAAACAGCCACAGGCTGAAACCCTTGTATTTCCGGTGATAGCCCAGCCTGTCGGCATATTTCCCCGCAATCTGGTCGGCCATCTTCTCCTCCTGGCTGGTGAGTTTGTCCTGCCATGTGTTCATCCGGCCTGTATTGACGGGGTGCAGCAGGTTTTCGTGAAATTTGTCCCAGATAGTGTTGCCGTAAACCTTGGAAACCTCATCCCTCTTTTTATAAAAGTCAAATACCGAAGGATCATAGGGCAGCCCGATGAATTCACTGAGCGACCGGAAAGTTTTTTCCTGCTCAGTCACGAGGTCCTCATAACGGAGGATGTAGTATTTGTCGGGGAAACGGCGCTTGCAATCAAGGAACAGCCTGACAAAGTAGCGCCACCTGGCAACCTGCAGCGTCAATACCGGGGCCTCAACGGCGATCTCCTTCTCGGCAAGTTTTTTGATCGACACGTAATTATCGCGGTAATCGCGGATAATGCAGATGAATTTGGAGTCGGGGAAGATATTCCTGATCCTGTTGATGTAGATGGAATAGATCGGGTTTTTATCGCCGATCCACAGTGTTTCCTCCTTGTCATAAACCGAATAGGCGAAATAGTTGATGCTCTTCAAAAAGAGCTGGATGGAGCCGACCTCCTTGTATTTCAGCAATTCCCCGACGATGAATTCCTTGTCGAGTTTCAGGTTTTCAACCCGGCGCAGGCTGAACTTGGAATATTCGAAGACATGATCCACAAACGAACGGATGGTGGCCTCATCCCATGTTTTAACCTTCCTGAAATGCTGGTATAAAAACAGCATGACGGGAAACTCGGGGGCTATCCTCACGTTGGGATGGGCATTGAAGAGTGTCGTAAGCAACGTGGTGCCCGAACGGGGCCTCCCGAAGATGAAAAACATGGGAATTTTACTCAGATCGTCTGTTTCCATAAAGCCTTCCTTTGATCAATAAACCTGATTTCAGGCAAAAGTAACATATTTACAGGTGATTTTCGCCGGACAACCGTTCTGGTAACACCATTTTTTCCAACAATAAGTTGACCGCGATGGTACCCGTTATGAAAAATTGATCAGGTCATTGCCTGGCCTCTTATGAGCCCGTCATTGTATTGGAATATCCTAGACCAAGCAGTGACTTTTCTTTGTTATTTTCTTTTTATGGTAGAAAAAGGAAGTAAATTAGATTAAAAAGTGTTCTATTTCTTTAGGGGCTGCTCTTTTTCAACGGAACAGGCAGGTCAACAGGTCGTAACCTGCATAATAGGGATCAATCAATTCAACGAATCAGAAAACATATGTATATAGGAAACTTATTTTATATTTGTATAAACTTCCAATTTCCGCACTTATCATGAATTTAACCCAATAAGGTGATAAACCAGCCCAGAAAATTGTTGCTGATCAACCCGGCCGATAAGGCCCGGTCAGGATTTCTGAACGATGCGAGTACGCGGTTTATGCCCCTCGGGTTGGGCATCGTGGCCGCGCTGACTCCATCGAACTGGGAGTTGGAGTTACTGGATGAAAGTTTTGAGGATTTCACCTTTAAGCCAGCCGACATCGTCGCCCTGACCTGTTTTACTTCGACCGCCCCGAGGGCCTACGATATTGCGGCGATTTACCGTAAAGCCGGCATTCATACGGTGTTGGGAGGGATTCATGCCTCCATGTGCCCTGATGAAGCTGCCCTCTACTTTGATAGCGTGGTTACCGGGGAGGCTGAAGGTGCCTGGCCGGAACTGATTGCTGATTTTGAATCAGGGATGACCAAAAAACGCTACAATGGGGGGATCACCGATATAGACAAAGTTCCTCATGTACGGCGGGACATTTATAAATACCCCTATGTGTATGACCTGGTGCAGACTTCGCGCGGATGCCCTGCCGGATGCGATTTTTGCTCCGTTACGCAGATGTGCGGCAAAACCTACCGCGAACGCGACATTGAAGACGTGCTCGACGAACTTGGGGAAACTACCCGCCCCGCCCTGTTTTTCGTGGATGACAACCTGGTCAACAACAAGAAGGGAGCCGACGAACGTGCCATCAGGCTTTTCAAAGGAATGGTCGGAAGGGGGATTAAAAAACACTGGCTTTCCCAGGCAACCCTGAATTTTGCCGATAATGACGAGATGCTTTACTGGGCCAGGAAAAGTGGCTGCATTCTCATCATGATGGGGGTGGAGGCGGAAACTTCACTGGCGCTGAAAGATGTCAGGAAGCACCTGAACCTCAAAAGGGGCGTCGAGTCTTATGAAACCATCTTCAGAAAAATCCACAAACATGGCATCGGTATTATGGCGTTCATGATCTTCGGGATGGAAAGCGACAGGATAGAAGATCTGTATGCCCGCGGCGAGTATATCCGCAAAAGCACCATCGATGCCTACCAGTGCACCATCCTGACCCCGCTGCCCGGCACGGGACTGTATGAAAGGCTTGAAAAGCAGGGGAGGATTGTATTCAACAACTACCCTTCCGACTGGCAGCATTACCATTTTATGGCCGGAACGGTCAATACCCCAAACCTGACGATCCCTGAACTGGAGTCCGGGATGCACGAGATATGGCAGAATCTTTACAATAAGGAGGCTATGCGAAGGAAAATGTTCAGGACCCTGTGGAACACCAGAAGTTTTACCACGGCTTACTGGACATATGCCACGAATCATAACTACGGCAGGATGTTCCAGGAAGAAAAGGCCGGAGCCGGTGTAGGCGGGTCAGCCTGGAGACGTTTCATGGGGGCCCTCTATCTTCAGTTCACAGGCAAGATTATCTGGCTGATGTACCAGCTCGTCTGGGCAAGAATGATCAGGCGGTTTACGGCAGGAGCCCGTTAACGGCAAGTATCAATTCTACCGGCAGGCCCTGAAAGTGGAGCGGCTGAAGGTCTCCTTAGCGGGTAGCGGCTCTTTTCCTGAACAGGATCTTTTTAATATCCCGTAAGAAATAGAAATCACTTGCCCTGTATCTCAAGATCTCCGTCAGGGGCATCTTCACCATCCGCGAATAGACAATGACAAAGGCGATGGCCCCGAAGGCATAACTTACATTGGTCGACCATCCGGCGCCGATCCCGCCATATCGGGGGATCAGGAAAAGATTGAGAATGAAATTGATAACCAGGGCGGGCAGAAAGGTATAGATGGCAATCTGGGGTTTTCCCATCCCTGTCAGGCGGCTGTTCAGTATCCTGAAACCGATCATCAACAGGATGCCGGGGAGCACCAGCTGGATCATGGCAATACTGTGGGTGAACGCCCTGCCGAAAATCAGCGGGATGAGCAGCGGCGCCAGGAAAAAGATGGAGATGCTCCCGATCAGGCCAATGATCAGGGTGACGCGGAAGATGGAGGCCACCGTGCGGTGAATGTTCTGGTCGTCGTTTGAATTTGCGCTCCTGCTGAGGATGATGGTCTCGATGGCCAGCGGGATATGCCACAGCTGTTCGGCGATCTGCATTGCCAGTGAGTAAAAGCCAACCTCCTCCAGGGTTGAGAGTTTCTTCAGCATCAGGATGTCGAGGCGGTAATTGAGCTGCATGATAAATACCGCAATGGCATTTACCAGCCCCAGTTTGATCATGCTTTTCATGATGCCTTCGTGGTATTTCCAGGTAATGTTGTACCTGAACTGTACGATGATGATCCTGTAGGTAAAGAAAAACATGATGAAATTGGCCAGTGCGATGGCGGCAAACGCACCCAGAACCGACATATTCAGGCCCCACACGAATAGGATCGTAAGCAGGAAAGTTATGATGGTCGGCCCTGCATTGACGATGCTGGCCCGCCTGATATCCTCCTTGCCGAGGAAAACCCCGCCGGCAAAAATGTTGGTAAGCAGCAGCGGAATGGTGAGCAACACCAGGACGATGATCAGCGGGTCGAAGGGCTGGCCGGCGGAGAAGAAATAGACAAAACCGCAGATCAGGATGCTCAGCACGCTGGTCCATAACAGGAGGATGAACAGGGCCGAAACGATATGGTCTTCAGGCAGGAGCTTGTTGCCGATATGGTAAATGGTACTTCGCCTGATCCCCAGCTGGGTAAAGCCGATCACCATGATCGGCACCACGATGATGGCGGAATAGAGTCCATACCCGGCTGCCCCGAGCCAGCGCGTCAGGATCACGCCGATGGCCAGGTTGCACAGGGTCACGGTCAGATTACTCCCTAGCAGGCTGAGGATGTCACGCAGGTAGGTTCTTTTGGCCAAATGTCAGGAAATAAAAAAATGCATTAATTTCGCAGGCAAATTTAGTTTATTAATTTAATGCGACATTTCGCAATTTCGCTATTTCACAATTTCACCGGTTAATTTATGAATATCCCCTTCAATAAGCCATTCATCCCCTGGTTCCGCCTCGGACACCTGTTCCGGGCAACGCTGTCGGGGAGGATCGCCGGCAACGGGGAGTATACCAAAAAATGTCACCGGTTTTTCGAGGAGCGTTTCGGATTCAGGAAGGTGCTGATGACCACCTCCTGCAGCGATGCCCTCGAGATGTCGGCCCTGCTGTGCAGGATTGAACCCGGCGATGAGGTGATCATGCCCTCGTTTACCTTTATGTCAACCGCCAATGCATTCCTGGTCAGAGGCGCTAAGATCGTGTTTGCCGACACCCTGCCCGATCTCCCGAATATTGATCCTGGTGAAATTGAAAAGCTTATTACACCGAAAACCAGGGTGATCGTTGTGGTTCACTACAGCGGACTTGCCTGCGACATGGACCGGATTATGGATATTGCCGCACGCCACGGCTTGCTGGTGGTGGAGGATGCCGCCCATGCCATCGATTCCCGCTACCGCGGGCGCCCTCTCGGCTCAATCGGACATTTCGGGACCTTCTCCTTTCATGAAACCAAGAACATCAACTCCGGCGAGGGAGGACTGCTGATCGTGAACAGCGGGGAATTTGAAAAACGAGCGGAGATCATCTGGGAAAAGGGAACCAACAGGGCGGCCTTTTACCGCGGCGAAATTGACAAGTATGGCTGGGTTGATATCGGCTCCTCATACCTCCCGTCGGACATGGTTGCGGCATTTCTCTACACGCAACTGGTCCGTTTTGACGAGATCCAGTCGCGAAGGAAAAAAGTATGGTGGAATTATTATCAGTTGCTACGACCCTTAGAGGAGAAGGGGCTGATCAGGTGCCCCGTGGTTCCTGATTTCGCCACCGTGAACGGAAATATTTTCTACATCACCGTAAGCTCCGAACAAACCAGGGATGACCTGCTGGACTTTCTGAAAACAAAGGGTATTACGGCGCTCTTCCATTACCTGCCGCTCCATGCCAGTCCCTATTTCAAGGACAGGCACGACGGGCGTGAGCTTCCCAATACCGACCGCTTTTCATCCACCCTTGTGCGCCTTCCATTTTATAATTCACTCGGGAAAAACCGGATCAAGCTTATCGTGGGCTGTATCAGTGAATTCTTCCTTACGCGCCCTGCCGGCTCCTCCTGAATCAATCGAAGTTTCCGGTGGGAAAGTTTCGCATTTCGCATTTCGCATTTCGCATCTCGCATTTCGCATTTCGCATCTCGCATTTCGCATTTCGCATTCAAATAACTTTTCAACAAACCCTTCACTTTTATGCCACATCCCTGATTAACCATAAAAATGAATGGACACAATGGAAAATCGGGACAAATCAAAATTTAACGACCAGTTGCGTGAAAGAACCATTCAGGTGGCAGCGAAACTTTATGGGCACCTGAAAGAGAAAAAGGTTTCCTGGATCATCCGCCCTGGCGTGAACCAGGTTATTCGGAGTTCATCATCCGTGGCTGCAAATTTCCGGGCTGCAACCCGTGCACGCTCCGATGCGGAATTTTATGCCAAGATATGTATTGTCGTAGAGGAGTGTGACGAAACCCTGTTTTGGCTGGATTATTTGATTCGGATCAAATTGCTTGATGTTGCCAAAACGAAGGAAATCTATGCTGAGGTTGAAGAACTGGTGAGATTGTTTAATGCGATAAAATCAAAGATGAAGAAAAAAATTGTCGGTAAAAAATGCGAAATGTGAAATTTGAAATGAAAGCAGGTTTCGGATATGATATTTCGCATTTCGCATCTCAATTCTTGTGGGCGGAAAATGCGAAATCTGAAATTTGAATTGCGAAATGTGAAATTCACTTGATCCGGAACAGGAGGCCAAAAAAAAAGCCGGGAACAAGCCCGGCTTTCTGGATAAAAAAAGGAGTTTTCTTTTCAATTCTGATCAGAACGAATGACGATAGTCGGTTTCAGAGTAGTAAGCGGTAGTTGAACAAGATCGACAAGCTGGTAATTCGGCTGAATAAGTTGCGTTGATGGAAAATCAGAAAACTCCCTTATGCGCTTAAATATTCTGATATAAATGTAATTGTTATTTTTATCACAGGCGGAATAAATAGACTATCTGACTGAATATACCGACAGAATGGCTAAATTTCCCGATGATAGGGTAAGTTAGGTAGGCTGCAATACAACCAGGACCCTATTTGTCTGGAAAAGAGTTTAACAGATCCTTACCGGTAACGGCGTAAAACACGGACCATATGGTTTTTCTCTCCTGGAAAATTATCCCTAACACCGCCCAGGCAGGATATGGAATCCCCGCCTGAAGATTCCCTTCCGAAAAATCATTAACCCTGATGATCGTGGACAGTTATTTCTGCAACAGGTTAATTATAGGCATGTTGAAAAAAATGCCCGGCATTCTCCTGCTGAAAAAAAATATGGATGGTTGAAAAAAAAATATCCGAAATTATTTGGAATCAGTACAGACTGGCATTATATTTACCGTGATATTTTTAGTATTCACTTAAAATCCAAGAGAATGAAACTGAATTCTACTAAAATCCTGACAAGACTAAATCTTTCAGCCTTGTTCTTGTTCCTTTCGTTTACGATCTCCTTTGGTCAGGCAGTCCCTGAATATATGTATTTCAAATTCGATGCTGCCGGCAACCAGCAGAATTATGCCAGCGCCCCTGTCGGGACCAACCCCGCGGTACTTACCGGTTTGACGGTTGGATCGACCGGACAGTTCGGCACGGCCCTGGTCGGAAATGGCCTTGCCTCGGGCACCAACAACCTGAGCACGGGCTGGGCAACCAACCTGGCCAGCACCGGCTGGACGATCTCCTTCTGGCTCAACAACTTCCCCGCCACTTCGGCCACCACATATTACTATTTCGGGGATGCTTCGGCCGGAACCTTCCGTTGTTTTACCGGGGGAGTTGCCGGCAACGGGAACCTCTGGCTCCGCGGAACCGGCCTTACCGACGTTCCTATCAATGGGATCCCTTCCACCCCGACTGTCATCACCCTCGTTTATACAGGCGCCGCGGTGAAGGTGTTTTTTAACGGTGTGCTCAACAGCACAGTCGTCGAGCCGGCCGTAACCTTTACGGGTACCGGACCCTTTCTTGTCGGGGGGTACAGTACCAGCAACAGCTTCAGCGCAGGTACCTTGATGGATGAGTTCCGTTTGTATAGCAGGGCTTTGTCGGATGCCGAAGTGGGGCTGACCTGGAATCAACCCCTGCCCCTGGCCACCTCGCCGGTCGTGGTGACTACGGCCGCCACTGCGGTCACCGGGACAACCGCCACCCTGAACGGTACCGTCAATGCCAACAATGCCTCCACAACCGTTACGTTCGAGTATGGACTGACAGTCGCCTACGGCACCGTGCTCCCGGGAGTACCGGCGACGGTTACAGGCACCTCCGTTACCAATGTGAATGCATCCCTGACCGGCTTACTGCCCAATACCCTCTATCATTACAGGGTAAATGGCGTAAATTCGGGCGGATCGGCCAATGGCAGTGACATGACCTTCACTACCGCGATCATACCTCCCGCTGTCATTACGACCGCCGCCACCGGGGTGACTGGAACCACGGCCACCCTGAACGGAACTGTCAATGCCAACAACGTCTCCTCCACTGTTTCGTTTGATTACGGGTTAACGGTCGCCTATGGTACCAATGTACCCGGTGTGCCGCTCACGGTTACCGGGACTGCCGTTACCCCCTCCCTTGCATCCCTGACGGGACTTCTTCCCAACACCCTCTACCATTTCAGGATCAATGCGGTGAATTCGGGGGGAACTACCAACGGCAGTGATATGACATTCACCACGCCTGCCATTGCCCCTGTTGCCACAACAACGGTTGCATCCCTGGTGACTACCACAACTGCCACCATCAACGGGGTCATCAATGCCAACAATTCGTCTACGACCGTCTCCTTCGACTACGGACTTACGGTAGCCTATGGGACGACAGTTGCCGGGGTTCCGTCACCCGTGACAGGTACGTCCAACACCAATGTAAGCGCCGCGCTCTCCGGGCTGACAAACAACACCACCTACCATTTCAGGGTCAGGGGTGTCAATTCGGCCGGGACAACCAACGGCGCCGACCTTACCTTTTTAACCGGATGTCCTGCGCCTTCGCCTGCCGGCGCCATTACCGGGCCCCTGACAGCATGTGCATCCTCGGCAGGGAATGTCTATACGGTCGGCACCATTACCAACGCCACCAGTTACCTGTGGACTCTGCCTGCAGGTGCCGTGATTACGGCAGGATCCGGTACCAATACCATCACCGTGACCTTCGGCTCGGCATCGGGAAATATTACGGTTGCAGGCAACGGCTCCTGCGGCAGCGGGGCATCCTCCTCGCTTGCCGTAACGGTGAACGCCCTGCCGGTTCCGACCGTCACAGGGCCAGCCAATACCTGTGTAAATACCCCAGGCAATGTTTACACCACCCAGGCAGGGATGACCGGTTATACCTGGACGACCTCTGCAGGGGGCACGATCACGGCCGGCGGAACAACCAACGCGATTACCGTGACATGGGGAACAACCGGTGCCCAGACCGTAACCGTAAATTATACCAACGGCAGCAACTGTACCGCAGCGACTGCAACTTCGTATGCGGTAACCGTCAATGCCCTGCCAACACCAACCATTACCGGGACACCCAGTGTCTGCCAGGGCGCTGCAGGCGTGGTTTATACGACACAGGCAGGTATGACGGGCTATGCCTGGACGGTCTCGGCCGGTGGCATGATCACGGCCGGCGGCACCGCAACCAGCAATACGGTTACCGTGACCTGGAATACTGCAGGGGCCCAATCGGTAGGTGTTAACTATACCAATACAAACGGCTGCATGGCAGCCGCGGCAACCACCTACGCCGTAACGGTCAATCCAACTCCCGTACCCACCATCGGCAGCAATAACGCCCCCTGCGTAGGTTCGACCGGGAATATGTATTATACCCAAAATGGAATGACCGGATATACCTGGGCCATTTCTCCCGGAGGCACCATCGTTTCGGGCCAGGGCACCAGCGCGGTGAATGTCACCTGGACCGGTGTCGGGGCGCAGTGGATCAGCGTAAATTACACCAACAGCAGCAACTGTTCTGCCACAACCCCATCGGTGTATAACCTGTTTGTCAACCCGCTGCCCAATGCGGCCGGGGCAGTGACAGGCACCTCAACGCTTTGTGCCGGTACCAACGGCGTTGCTTATTCCTGCGGGGAGATCCTCAATGCAAGCTCCTATACCTGGGTGCTGCCCGCCGGGGCAACGATCGCAACCGGTGCGGGAACAAAGAGCATCACGGTTATTTTCGACGCGAGTGCCGTTTCAGGAAACATAACAGTATCGGGGACCAACAGCTGTGGCAACGGAACGGCATCGCCGGCATTTGCCGTAACGGTCAACCCGCTGCCGGGTGCCGCGGGGACCATTGCCGGGCCTGCCTCGGTTTGCGTCAACAAAACCGGTGTTGCCTACAGTGTGCCCGCCATTGCTTTTACCAATAGCTACATATGGACGGTGCCTGCCGGGGCCACCATAACCTCGGGAGCCACAACCCGGAATATCGTCGTAAGTTTTGGCCCGGCAGCAGGGACAGGAACGGTTACGGTTAAGGGAACCAACAGTTGCGGAAACGGTACCGTTTCAACCCTGAACGTAACGATGAATGCCATCCCGGCGGCCCCGGTCGTTACGGTGGCGGGAGCTGTGCTTACGAGCAGCGCGGCCAGCGGAAACCAGTGGTACTATGAAGGCAATGCCATTGCCGGCGCAACGGCCCAGAGCTATACCGTGACCCACCATACAGGGTATTACTGGTGTGTGGTAACCACCAACGGCTGTTCATCACCGATCTCCAACAAGGTTTGGGTGGTGGTAACCGGCGGGCAGGAATTGCAGGCAAGTCAGTTCAGCGTCTATCCTGTTCCAAACGATGGCTTGTTCACGGTCTCCATCACCAGTCCGGTTCAGGAGACCTATACCATTGAGATATACAACCAGCTCGGGTCGAGGATTTATACACTTGGCGAGGTACAGGTAAACAGTACCTTTGAAAAACAGATTGACCTTCGTCCGGTCGCCGAAGGCGTTTATTCGGTGGTGTTCCTGAACAGCGAGCACAAGGTTGTAAAAAAGGTGCTTGTAAACAAGTAAGGTTGAAGCGATAAAACCGGGGGTACTTAACATCTACATTGTATCCTGTTAATCTCCCATCAAAAAACGAGGCTGCCCCATTATCCCGGGCAGCCTCGTTTTTCAATACAGGGTGATCGATCAGCTTATTTTTTCCATTCGGGCAACCTGCCGGGCGTTACAGGCGCCCCGAGGTTTTCCAGCGCCTTCTCCAATTGAGGGATATCGGTTTCACCGATCCGCTTGATCTGATCATAAACCGGCGGGAATTCAGCCTCCAGGATGGCATAGGCATCTTTTTGCGTTTGCGAGGGCTCGCTGGTCGACGACCAGCTGATCCAGCTGAGTTTGCCCAGCCTTGAATTCAGGGGAACCGGCGCCGGCGGGTTTTCCTCCTCGCTTGGTTTTGCCGTGTTCCTGTTGAATTTCACATTGATGATCTCATCGAGCTGCAGCTGAACCTCACGGGCTTTTTTCACCAGTTCGGGACTGGCGCCAAGGGTACTGTTGAGGGCCTGGAGGATGCTGGTCGCTCTTTTGTTCAGTGCCTCTGCATAATTTTCGGTTCCCTGCATCACGCGCGTGATTTCGGCGACTTTGCGGTGGAAAGCCATCATCGCGCCACGGTCAGGAGCAGGGAAGGTCGTGTTGTTCAGCACAACGGCACTGAATTCAACGGGTCCTGCAAGAGCCTTTGTTTCCCCGCCGGCCGTGATCGACATACTGACCCTGTATTTGCCCGGCATGGCAAGCACCCCGCTGCCGTTATCGCCCAGCGGGTCGAATTTATCGGTTTCCACGATCCGTGCCGACTGGTACCTCAGGTCCCAGTTCACCCGGTTGATGCCTTTGGATACGCTTTTCCTGATGATCCTTACCGGTGAGCCGGTAACATCGGTCACCGTGAAGGTAAGAAAGGGATCAATTTCCTGTTTCTCTTTACGCAGGTCAGCCTCCGATGGCTGCGGGATAGGGTCCCCTTTTTTGAACAACGCATTCTCTTTCTCCTTGCGGATCTCTTTGGCGGTTTTGGGAACCTCCTTGATAAAATAGGTGAAAACGGCCCCGAAATCGGGGTTCTTGGCAACAAATACCGTCGAACCCTGCGATCCTTTCGTATTGGTAGGCAGGTACATCAGGGCATCCTTCACGGGGAACAGGTACCCGGGCTGGTCGAGATTCTCCTTTTTCAGGTTCCGCAGCGGCGTGTAATCGTCGAGGATATAAAAACCACGGCCAAAAGTAGCCAGCACCAGGTCATTCTCACGTTTCTGGATGGCAATATCCTTTACGCAGATGGAGGGGAGGCCTGCCTTCAGCTGGATCCATTTTTTCCCGCCGTCGATGGTGAAGAAACAGCCGAATTCGGTTCCCACGAAGAGTAGATCAGGATTCACAAAGTCCTGCATGATGGTGTGCACGGTTCCGTTTTCGGGAAGGTTGCCGGCAATGGAACTCCAGGATTTTCCCTTGTCGCTGCTCTTCAGCAGGTAGGGTTTGAAGTCGTCGCGCAGGATATTGTCGAACGAGGCAAACACCACGTTCTCGTCAAAACGGGAGGCAAAGATGTCGCTGACATAGGTGTTTTCAGGGATGCCGGGAAATTTATCGATTTTTGTCCAGGTTTTTGCATCTTCCGATACCTGGATAAGGCCGTCGTCGGTACCGGCAAAGAGCAGGTTTTCCTTCACCGGCGATTCATCAAAGGAGATGATCGTCCCGTAAAGCGAGGTGGAGATATCCTTCTGAACGGCATCGCTGGGCCAGTATTTGCCCATGACCGGCCAGGTGTTGCGGTCGATCTTTGCTGTCAGGTCATCGCTGATCACCTGCCAGGTATTGCCGCGATCGTCGCTTCTGAATACCTTGTTTGCCGTAGTATAAATACGTGTGGGCGAATGGGGGCTGATGATCAGCGGGGTGTTCCAGTTCCATTTATAGCTGTCTTCACCCTTGCGCGGTTCGGGCCTGATATCCACAGCCTCCTGGCTTTTCCGGTCGTAACGGACCATGCCGCCATACTGCGATTCGGCATAAACAATGTTGGGATCCACAGGATCGATCTGCGACCAGAAGCCATCACCGCCGTTGGTGTTGAACCAGTCGTCGGTCAGAACGCCCGCACCGGCGGTTGAACGCGACGGTCCGCCCATGCTGTTGTTGTCCTGCGTGCCCCCGTAAACATAATAGAATGGCAGGGAATTGTCAACCTGGACCCTGTAAAACTGGACCACGGGCAGGTTTGACTTGAAGATAAATTCTTTGCCCCCGTCGAAAGTCTCATAAGCCCCGCCATCACTGCCGATGAAGATATGTTTGGTATCCGAGGGATCGATCCACAGGGCGTGGTCATCGACATGACGCTTGTTGTTGCCAAAGGGTTTCCATGTCTTTCCGCCATCTTCGGTAACCTGCGACACGGTTTCCACCGAATATACCTTGTTCACATCTTTCGGATCACAGTAGATCTCATTGTAATACTGCCCCTGTGCGCAATGGTCGCTCATCTTCTGCCAGGATGCGCCACGGTCGCCGCTGCGGTAAAAACCCTTGGCTTCGGGCGTTGATTCGATGATGGCATAGATCACATCGGGATTCACGGGCGAAATGGCCAGTCCCATGCCGCCCATATCGGCAGCGGGAAGGCCTGAAGTAAGTTTGTCCCAGGTTTCACCGGCATTGACCGACTTGTAGATGGCAGTTTCAGGTCCACCGCCGATCTTGGTGAAAACATGGCGCCGGCGCTGCTCGGAGGAAGCATAAAGCACATCCGGGTTGCGGGGATCCATGATGACATTGTTCACCCCCGTATTTTCGCTGATCTCCAGGACTTTTTTCCAGTTCTTGCCCCCGTCGGTGGTTTTATACAGTCCGCGGTCGCCGCCCGGGCCCCATACGGAACCTTCGGCAGCTACATAAACAACATCGGAATTGCGCGGGTCGACCAGGATCATGCCGATCTGGCGCGAATCCTTCAGTCCCATGTTCTTCCAGGTTTTGCCGTCGTCGCAGCTTTTATAAATACCGTTCCCGTAACCCAGCGAGCGCTGATGGTTGTTCTCGCCGGTGCCTACCCACACGATGTTGTTATTTGCCGGGTCAATTACGATGCATCCGATCGAGTAGGTGCCGTTGTTGTCGAACACGGGATCGAAGGTAGTGCCGTTGTTCACGGTTTTCCATACATGTCCCGAGGCTGCCGCCACAAACCATTCGCTGTGGTTTTTGGGATTTACCGCGAAATCGGCGATCCTGCCCGAACAAAAGGCGGGCCCGATACTCCTGAATTTCAGCCCGCTCACCAGCCCGGAATTATAAACCGAGTCCTCCTTGGGCTTTTCTTTGTCTTTGGATTTCTCCTTTGACTTGTCCTGTTCCTTGGTTTTTGGCTTCTCCTCTGCCCGGGAAGGCATTGCAAGGGCCATGACAAATGCCCCGGTAAGGAGCCATAACGCAAATCGTGATAATTTCATGGTAGGTTTATGTTAAGATGTGTATCCTCGTGAGTTATAACATTCAATGGCATCCACCCGAATCAGGTGGATAAAAGCTGTTCAATCTCTGCTTTGCCGGGAGCAATGATCCCCTTTTCGGTGATGATCCCGGTAATATATTTTGCAGGGGTCACATCAAAGGCGGGGTTAAATGCCGTGGAGCCGGGTGAGCAGACCAGGATCTTCTCAAAGCGTCCATCCTGGGTAAGTCCTTCCTGGAAAAGAACCTCCTCCTCACTCCTTGCTTCGATGGGGATCAGGCTGCCGTCGGCACAGGAAGCGTCGAAGGTAGAGGTGGGAGCTGCAACGTAGAAGGGCACGCCGTATTCCCTGGCAGCGATTGCCTTTTCAAGGGTTCCTATTTTATTGGCCACATCGCCGTTGGCGGCAATGCGGTCGGCACCGACGATCATCATATCAATTTTTCCCAGCGACATCAGGTATGCCCCGGCATTGTCGGGAATGATGGTGTGGGGTACCCCGGCCTGGTGAAGCTCCCAGGCAGTCAGCCTTGCTCCCTGGCTACGGGGCCTGGTCTCATCGGCATAGACAAAGATCTTCTTTCCCTGCAGGTGGGCCCGGTAAACGGGCGAGAGGGCGGTACCGTAATCAACAAAGGCAAGCCATCCCGCATTGCAGTGGGTTTCAATATTCATCCCGTCCCGGATAAGCCTGTTGCCATATTCGCCGATCTTTTGCGAATCGGCGGCATCATGGTCGGCAATTCGTTGTGCCTCTGCCACAGCTGCTTCCGGAGATACCGTGGCAGCTGCAAATACCTTGTCAACGGCATAAAACAGGTTGCGGGCGGTTGGACGGGTTGATTCGATTTCCCGGCGGGCCTCGCTTAAAAAGGGAAGGTATTGAGATGCCGGTGCCTCCAGCGCCGCCCGGGCCATGGCAAACCCGGCCATGGCGCCTATGACGCCCGCACCGCGCACCATCATCGTACGGATTGCATGGCAGCAGCCGGTATGACTTGTTGCTTCATGAATCAGGAACCGGAACGGCAACAGGTTCTGCTCAATGAAAAAAACCGAAGTTCCCTCCATCCATACCGTGCGGTAATCAACGCCATTAACCTTCATAAGAACCGGATGGACTACCTGTGTTTATGTTCAGTTTGCCGGAAGGAGCCCCCCCCTTGAGTAACCCGGTATCGATTATAATATTTTGAAGCCAAGGCTGACGACCCAGACATTGTTTTTAGTGTCAAAGGTGTATTTTTTGACCTCTTTGACCATCTGCGACAAACCCACCTGGTAACGGATATCAAGGGTGAATCTCCATACATCCACCCCGGCGCCCGCCTGGAGCGACCAGTTAACCGAACTGAAATCTCCCTTGGTAAGAGGACCCAGGCTATTGTTGATCCCACCCTCCTCTATACTTGTAAGGCTATTGATCACAAAGGATGCTTCCGGGCCTGCCAGGACCCTGACATTCACCATTTTGATATCAAGAACCTTAATCCCGATCAAAACAGGAAGATCGAGGGACCCGATCTTGACGGTTTGTTTCCAATTCTGGGTGTTACTGGTAAATACGCCTCCCTGGGTGGTATAATAAAGTTCAGGCTGCAGGTAGAGCTTTTTCCCGATCCGGACAAAGGCGCCAAACTGCATGCCCGACTTAAAACTTGTTGTGACCGAATCGATATTGGCTGACAGTTTGGAGGCATTGTAACCTACCTTGACACCTATACTGAGTTGCCCGAACATGGTTTCAGCAGTAAAGATTGCCGGCAGCAATACCAGCAGGAAAACGATTATCTTTTTCATAAAAAGTTGATTTTAGTTAACAGGTCAAAATTAAAAATTAAAAATTATAATTTGCAAAATAATGTTGTTAACTGTTTCCTGTGAAATCGCGGGGTCTGGCGCGGTATCTGCATGGAATCATGAACTTCGTTTATCCCGGGTGATATTCCGGAAAACAGCCCGGCTGCGGTTCTTCTGCAAAGTACACAAAACGGGAGGGTAGGAGGTACCTTATCCTGCCCGAATTCGGATCAGGAGGAATTTTCATGGGGCACAGAATTTCTGGTATCTTGTTTCACATCTCACCTTCAATAACTTACCAATAAAGTCAAAGATGAAGATAATAACAGCGGGCGGAAATGTGATATCTGAAATAACAAATCTGAAATCACAAAATCTGAAATCTGAAATCTGTAAATCTGAAATCTGAAATGAGGTATCCGGGATACGATGCCTTTATATGCAGCCGGTAATCAGGGCGGAAAATTAACTGATCATATCGAATCCGGTATAGGGAACCAGCGCCGGCGGGATCCTGATCCCGTCGGGGGCCTGGTTGTTTTCAAGCAGGGCGGCAACGATACGCGGGAGCGCCAGGGCGCTGCCGTTCAGCGTATGGGGCATGTTCATCTTCCCGTTTTCATCCCTGAAACGCAGTTTCATCCTGTTCGACTGGAAGGTCTCAAAATTAGAGACGGAGCTGACCTCCAGCCATCTTGCCTGGGCCGAAGACCATACCTCCATGTCGTAGGTCAGCGCCGAGGTGAAGCTCATGTCGCCGCCGCAGAGCTTCAGCACGCGGAAGGGGAGCCCGAGTTTTCGCAGCAGGCCGGTAACGTATGCCTTCATCTCCTCCAGTACGTCGTAAGAATGGTCGGGATGGGCGATCTGTACGATCTCCACTTTGTCGAACTGGTGGAGCCTGTTCAGTCCGCGCACATCTTTGCCGTATGAGCCTGCCTCGCGGCGGAAACAGGCGGAATAGGCAACGTTCCTCACTGGAAGTTCCTGCGCTTTGAGGATGGTGTCGCGGTAGATGTTGGTCACCGGCACCTCCGCCGTGGGAATGAGGTACATGTCGTCGAGGCCGACATGGTACATCTGGGCATCCTTATCGGGCAGCTGCCCCGTGGCGTAGGCAGAGGCGGCATTGACCATATAGGGAGGCTGAACCTCCTGGTAGCCGGCCTTGAGCGCCTCCTCCAGGAAAAAGTTGATCAGGGCGCGCTGTAACCTTGCTCCTTTACCTTTATATAATGGAAATCCTGCCCCGGTGATCTTGTTGCCTGTAATAAAATCGATCAGGTCGTATTTCGTGGTGAGATCCCAGTGCGGCACTGCCGTGGCGGCAACCGGCACGATCTCACCCTCCTGCGATACCACCAGGTTGTCGTCGGGCGTTTTGCCTGTAGGAACCGAAGGGTGGGGGAGGTTGGGCACCCTTACCAACACCTCGTCGAGCTCCTTTTTTATCTCTTCAAAGGATTGATCCAGTGATTTCGCCTTTTCTTTCAGTTCCGCCGTTTGTTCCTTCAGCAGGGTTGCCTCGGCGCTTTTGCCCGACTGAAAAAGCAGCCCGATCTCCTTTGCCAGGACATTGCCCTGTGCCTGCAGGTCGTCAAGTTTTTTCTGGGTTTCCCTGCGCTGGTCATCCAGCAGGACGATCTTCTGAATAACCTCTTTGCCGTTAAAATTTTTAATGGCCAGCCGGTCGATCACCTCCTGCTGGTGTTCCCGGATATAATTTAATGAAAGCATAGCGAGCGTTATTGGATGAACAAAAATAGGTAAAAACAATCAGACAATAAAAAAAACGGCATGGGTTAACCCACACCGTTTTGCAAAGGAGGATGCGAAAACACGAACCGTGTAACGCAATACTTTAGTTGACCGACTCTTCCATCGGAACGATGGAGACAAAAGAGCGGTCGCTTCTTTTCTTCTTAAATTCCACGATGCCGTCAATTAGGGCGAAGAGGGTATGGTCCTTACCAATGCCGACATTCAACCCGGGATTGTGCACCGTACCGCGCTGCCTCAGGATGATGTTGCCTGACCTGGCAAACTGACCACCATAAATTTTAACGCCTAAGCGTTTACTGTGTGATTCACGGCCGTTGCTTGAACTACCCGCCCCTTTCTTGTGTGCCATAATGCGTTGCTTAATTAAAAATTAAAAATTAGTGACTAACTTTTAATCCGGATTAACTTTTTTTTCGATTAACGTCTATTCTTTGCAGAGCCTGATAGCCCCTGCTGCATTCAGAAACTGATGTTTTCAATCAGGATCTTGCTGAAATCCTGCCGGTGGCCCGATTCCTTTTCATATCCTTTGCGGCGCTTCTTTTTGAAGATGACAACTTTATCTCCACGGGCATGATCAATGATCGATCCGCTTACCGAGCTGCCTTCAACCAAAGGCTTGCCAACACTGATCGTGCCGTCGTTATCCAGCAGCAAAACCTTGTCAAATTCAATTTTTGTCCCGGGTTCACCGTCAAGGCGGTGAACAAAGATCTCGTCGTTCTTCTCTACCTTGAATTGCTGACCGGCTATTTCAACGATTGCGTACATGTTATAATGTATTGATGTTCGTAAATTTGGGAGTGCAAAGTTATAATTTTTTTTCAATTATCAAACCAAACGAGAAAAAAAAGCAGATTTCCCGGCTGTTTAATTTTCAGAAGAAGCGTCGTTTTTTAACCGCCATGACACAAAAAAGGCACGATGGAGACAAAGCACCCCATTGTGACCTTTGTGTAAATCATTGTGGCCTTTGTGGTTAATTTAAAAGTATGGATCCCGGGACCATGTTTTTCCGGAAAACTTCACTAAAGCAAACTGACGCTATGAATCCTTCCTTCCGCCCCGTTTCCAGGTCATAACCCTTTGTTCAACCTCCATGCCGTGGATGAATCCCGCAAATTCTGGTTTGCACAGGAGCGGGGAATTTTTCCGTTGTGAAATCCTGAATCAGCCTCCGGCAGTTAGATAATGTTGATTTTTTTGTGTAAATTTGTAACAAAATCAACGGTTTATCCGTTCAAGCAGTTGTATGGTTAAAAGAAGGCTACGGATTTTTCTCCTCAACCTGCTGAACCTGGCATTTTACCTATTGTTGCCGGTTCTGTTATTATTTTTCGTGCCATCAACCGGGCAAACATTGCCGGCCACGGCAGCTACACTGCTGGGTGTGGTTTCCAACGGAGCCACCGGGAATCCCATTGTGGGGGCAAGGGTGAGTGTGAATGGGAAAACAACCTACTCAACTTCCGGGGGAGTTTACATGTTATCGGTCGATCCCACCGGTAACTTTCCCGTAACCTCGACCAAGCCGGGTTTCGACAATTATACCTCAACCCCTGTTATCTTTCAGCAGGGTGTTGCCGTCACCCTGAACATTGCCCTGTGGGAGACGGTTAATCCGGCGCAGGCGGTAACAGCCCTGCTCAACGCGGGATCGCAGAGTGTCGGGATTTCATGGGCCGCCCCTGCCGGGAATTATGAACTGATCTATGACGACGGAATCCAGGATGATTTTACCATCTGGGGCTACTCCGGCAATATGAATGCCGTGAAATTCACCCCGGCAGGATTCCCGGCAAAGGTGACAGGAGGTTCCGTCAATATCGGGAACAGCGCTAATTATCCCCCGGGTGTTACTGCCCCGGGCGCCTTCCAGGTAAGCATATATGATGCCCTCGGGCCGGGAGGAGCGCCGGGAAGCAGCCTTGCGGGGCCCTATACCATTACCCCTGCGGCCACCGGGTGGGTTGAGTTTACCCTCCCGGCAACGCTGACGATCAGCAGCGGATCTTTTTATATCGTGATGATACAGGCGGGAGCCCCCCCCGGCGCTTCGGGTATCGCCATTGATGAGACAACTCCGCAATTCCGCAGTTATTCCAGGTTTGTAACGGGTGGAAGTCCCTGGATCCCGGCTGGCGGGAATTTCATGATCCGTGCACAGTGCGAAGGGCCCGGCGGACCGCCCCCTCTTACCGATGCTGCGGCCAGTGCAAGCGCCTATAATATTTTCCGGCTGCGTCAGGGTGAAGAACAAAACCCTTCAGCATGGACACTCGTAGCGGTAACCACCGCAACCGCCATCTCCGATAACTCCTGGCCCTCCTTACCCTGCGGCCCATACCGGTGGGGTGTAAAGGCCCAGTACGCGGGAAACCGGTGGTCAGCGGTTTCTTTTTCAAATATTATAGGGAAATGCTGGACCGCCCCGGTAACCATTCACCTGAATCCGAGTTGCCTGAGCAGCGGGTATGCAGGCGCCTCTGTGAACTTTGTCAACATGGCCTATCCCGATACGGCCTATACCGCCCTTTCCGACACCACCGGGATCATCTCCTTCCCGAATGTATGGAAGGGAACCTACCATCTTACCATAACCAAATTCGGGTATGATACCCTGGTTCAAACCTTGCCGGTAACGGCCGCCGTCAACCTGAATGTCACGCTGCTCCAGGTAAAAAACCCCCCGGCCAACCTGGTTGTCAACGATAGTAACCTTCTGGCTCACTGGGACGTCCCACGCTTCGGCAAATCTATCTTTCTGGAAAACTGGGGCAGCGGCAACCTTACCCATAACGGGTGGACGGTGCAGGGTGGCTCCAACTGGAGTATCTCCTCATCCGTTGGAAATCCTGCGCCTTGTGTGGTTTTTTCTTCGCTTCCCCGCCAGCAGAATTATACTCAGTCACTGGTCAGCCGCACCATATCCGGAGAACGCTCCACCCTGCTGAAACTGAAATATGATATTTTGCTGGACAATGCAGGCACCACGAGTGTAAATCAGTTGGCCGTGGAATTATGGAACGGAAATGCCTGGATTTCCTTGAAAAACTATACTAACAGCGCAGGCAGTTTCTCCTGGACCACCGACGAAATCGATATCTCTGCCTATACAAACCTCGACTTCAAAGTCCGTTTCAAGGCTACCGGCGGCGATTCGTACGACATCAACAACTGGTGTGTCGACAATATCGGCGTAGATGCCACAGAACCGGCACAGCAGCAGGCAACCTGCATCCTTGGATACTACTTTTACCTGGGCAATGCGATTAGCGGTTACACGGTCAAAAATGCCTATTCGATCCCGGCAAACCAGGTTCAGTACGGGCAGACCTATACTGCCTGCGTCAGGGCGCTTTACGGCAGCGGGTATTCTGATTTTTCCTGTACTCCCTTTTCCTCCCACTTTCTTTACCCGGTGCGCAACCTGAACGGTACTGCCTATGAAAATGTGGCCTATCTTGACTGGGGGAAACCCAACTCCGGCTCCGATACCCTTGCCGTCACACCGCCCGGCCTGCTGGGCTATACCGTATACCGTGACGACAGCGTGATCGCTCATATTACCAATGCCGACACCCTCTCCTTTTATGATGTCAACCTCGAACCCGGCATATACCACTATAAAGTTGCTGCCGCATACGACCTGACCTCCTACGGGTATCCCGGCCAGTTTGCCGAAAGTGTCAAGGCGGGTCCGATGGATATTACGATCAATTTTGGCCGCCAGCTTCCCTTTTTTGAATCATGGGACCAGGGCACTTTTGCCTATAATGATTGGAAATTTACCCCTGCCCAGGGGAATTGGGTGATTGATCCCAATGAGGGGATCCCCACCCCCGCAGCAAGTTTCCGTTGGCAACCTCCCCAGGTCAGCTATAATTTTTCGCTGGAGAGCCCCTCCCTGAGCGGCGTACCCTTCACCTGTGCCTCCATCTGGCTCGATTTCGACCTGAAGTTGTCAGACAGGAATGCCACCGGAACTGAAAAGATGTTCGTGGATGTATATTACAACCATACCTGGCATCAGAAAGCCGAAATAAAAAATTCGGGGAGTTTTTCATGGACCAGTAACCATATCGATATCTCCCCGGTCAGGGGTAAAGGATTCCGCATCAGGTTCAGGGCGGCAGGCGAAAACTCCTCCGAGATTTTAAGCTGGTACCTCGATAATATCAGTGTCTACCCTGTTTGCTACCCTGCCACAAACCTTTCCGCGCTCCAGTCGGGCAGCGGTGTTCACCTGGCATGGGGTTCCCCGGCATGTTACGGAGGTAACCTGCTGAACGAGGGGTTCGAAGAGACCGCTTTCCCTCCCGCCCAATGGACCAGACAATCGACGAACCCGACCTCGTCCTGGTCGCATATGGCTTCATCCGGGCCTTTGGGTGTGCACAACGGCAATTTTGCCGCCGGGCTGAACTGGGATTATTCTCACCAGGATGAATGGCTCATCGCCCATAATATATATGTAAACGGAGACCTCACCTTCTGGAGTTATGCCTTCCAGGGCTCGCTGCATCTTGACCACTATTATGTCCAGGTTTCATCGGACCAGGGAGCCACCTGGACCGTGCTGCTCGACATGTCGGCATTGCCCTCCTATACCCCGGCTTCCGGTGTGAATGCCTGGAATACACCCTATCATATTGACCTTTCCGGGTATGCAGGGGAAACAATCGATATCGCCTGGCACGCCGTTGACGGTGACGGCAACGGATTGTGGTATCCCTGGGCTGTTGATGATTGTTCCATCGGCGCAAAGGATCATTACTCGAAGGTTATTCCGGTCGGTTCAACTCCCCGTTCCCCCCGGAACCCGGCGCTCCCTGTCCATAGCCTGGTTGGATATGATATCTATCGCCAGAACGGGAACTCGGGCAGTTTTATAAAGGTCAATCCTGCTCCTGTTAACGATACGACTTATTTCGATCCGGGTCTCCCGACAGGACAATACCATTACTATATACAAAGCCGTTTTGTGGAATGTGTCAATTCTTCAAATTCGGATACGATCCCGGTTTCGGTCATCACCGGGATGGATTCCAGGAACCAGCCGGCGACCAGGATCTTTCCAAACCCTGCCTTTGATCATCTTACCATAACCAGTCCCGAAGAGATCCGGGATATCAGGCTTTTTAACTGTACCGGCTCTCTTTCAGGTACCTGGAATGCAAACTCCAGCCACTCCTTCTCGTTTTCAGTCAGTGGAATCGCACCCGGAATGTACCTGCTGCAGGTACAACTCAAAGAGAGCGTAACCAACATGAAAATCTGCATCACGTCAAATTAGCCTGAAAAGAAAAATATCCTTCTATTTTTTTGTTTTAAAATATTTCTGTTTATCTTTGAACGGCAATTTTTGCAGAGATTATTTTTTAAAGTGCTGTTATTCAGTTTAATAACTGACTGATGGTTTTTTCTATGCATTGGTTGTCAACTTATTATGAAGAACGATTATTCCATATATATATCAATATCTTTATTGATCCCCTTAATATTCCATTGTGTAAATTTTATTATTAACCTAACTCCATTATCATGAAAAAAATCTTCAGATTTTTGCAGATCCTGTTTCTTGTACTACTTTGGGGCGGAGCCATTGCGCAGGCTCCCTATTGCACTCCCACCTACACTACCGGATGTACCTTTGGAGATGGACTTACCCTTTTTCAGCTGGGTACTATTAACCAGGCCATTGCGTGTAACGGATCGCCCAATGCCTGGTATCACGATTACACTGCGTTATCCACCACGATGACGACAGGAACGGCCTATACCCTGACAGTTCAGTCCGGTTACAGCAGTACCTATATGAGCCTTTGGATTGATCTCAACAACAACAACACGTTTGATGCCGGTGAGATTTTTGTGACAGGCCTTAACTGTGCAGCTTCTGGCACCAACTATACCGCAACCATTACCATTCCCGCCGGTACAACAGCCGGCGCTCACCGCCTGCGTTACAGGACAGAATGGCTGGCAGCGCCGGGTGGCCCCTGCACTTCGCAAACCTATGGTAACTCTGCTGACTTTACCATCAATGTTGCGGCTGCCTCCTTCGGAACCCTCACCGGGACCGTTACCAACTCTGTTACCCTCGCTGCCATTTCCGGCGCAACCGTTACGGTTACAGGTTATCCCCCCGTTACCACCAATGCCGCCGGACTTTATACGGTTGCCAATATCACCCCGGGAACGGTGAATGTCGGTGTTACAGCCACCGGTTACGTGCCTTATACCGGAACAGCCGTTATGGTTGGCGGTACAACGACCACGAAGAATATCGCCCTTGCCCCGAGCCCGAAACTTGGCGGAACCGTTACAGATGCATCTACCGGAGCGCCTGTTGTCGGCGCCTATATTAAGGTTGCAGGGGTTATCCAAACCCTTTCCGTTACAGGAGGTGTCTATCTGACCAATCCGCTCCCATTCAGCGGTCTTCAACCTGTTGTTATCGGAAAAACGGGTTATGATGATTTC
>SESG01034476.1_pt1 | contig 57285 bp, 38 predicted proteins | sample 3171421 | NCBI WGS metagenome assembly SESG01 (sample SAMN10866946, study PRJNA518727) | freshwater metagenome | biome: subpolar coniferous forest; feature: holomictic lake; material: water; isolation source: holomictic Lake 227, 6 m and 8 m depth | place: Canada: near Kenora, Ontario | collected...
ACTATTCACTGTTTATAGGCTTTTCAGAGATATGTGCCTGATTATCAAAAGTAGCTTCCTTACCCTTGAAGGGGAGGGAGACCTTTTACCAGAGGAAGCAGCAGGATATACTGTATTTTCCTGGTCATTTGATAAAAACTCCTGTTATGTACATCTTCCGGGGAAGTGTCGGAAGGAGATGCCGAGAAATAACATAAATCAGTCCCCCCCCGAGTTTCACCCCTGCCAACTATTTGAATTACCAGGATAATTGAACATTCCTAAATCTAAATTGCCTGCATTGCATGCATTGTTTGCATTATTTGCATTATTTGCATTCCCGCATTCCAACATTCCCGCATTCCTGCATTCCTGCATTTTTTGCATTTTTTGCATTGTTTGCATTGTTTGCATTATTTGCATTCCCGCATTCCTGCATTCCTGCATTCCTGCATTCCTGCATTCCTGCATTCCTTGCATTGTTTGCATTGTTTGCATTATTTGCATTCCTGCATTCCTGCATTCCCGCATTCCCCTATTTAATGGTCATCCTAACCCCCGCATAGATCGTGATCCCAACATTGGGAGCCCAGCCCATGGCGCCGTCGAAATGGGTATGATAGGGTTTCCAGTATTCGACGATCGGTCCGGTGGCGATCACGTTGTTGGGATCGGTCTGCGTGTAATTGGTCAGGTTTTCTCCTCCCAGGTAGATATCGATATATTTGAATTTCTTGGTGACCTGGGCCAGCAGCTGGAAATAGGCGGGGCGGTTATCGTCGCGCTGCAGTTTGGCAGGCATCTTCTTCGTGTCGGGAATGCGCTGCGGCCCGTTCACCTGGCCGGTAAGGTCAAACTTCCATTTCTCCCATTTTGTGGCGTACGAAAGGGTCACCAGTCCCTTGTACAGGCTGACAAAGGGTTTGGTGCGAAGCCTGTCGCCTTCGGTAACCTTCACATCGTTCACCCTGAAGGCCATGGTGACGGAGAAACGGTCGGCCGGTTCGACGGTCAGCTGCGCCTGCACGCTGTTGGAATAGGAACGGCCGTTGAGGTTATAGACATAGGCGTTGGCGGGCATGCTGTCGACATCGACGATGACCTGGCTGACAAAGCTGGTGCGGTAGCCGTCGATGCTGAATTCGGCCTTATGATGAAAGAGGGTGAAATCCTGGGTGAAGTTGAGCCCGAAGTTCCAGGCCTCCTCCTGTTTGAGATCCGGGCCGAAATGGATGACCCGCTGGCTCACGAGGATGCCCGAATTCTCGGCAAAGATGTTGGCGGTGCGGTATCCCTTACCCACGGAGGCCCTGAGCACCGAATTCCTGTTAAACCTGTACTTCATATGCACCCTGGGGGTATAGTACCAGCCATACAGGCTGTTATGGTCGGCCCGTGCACCCAGGATCATGCTGAACTTCTCCTTCACGTTAAGGGTATATTCAAAAAAGGCGCCCGGGACCATTTCGGTGCGGTTGCGGGTGTATTTTACCGCGGTGTCGCCTACCAGGGAAAATATGCTGACGGGTGAATAGCGCAGCTGGATCTGGTCGTAGTCCTCCCGGAAATCATCGAGCAGGAAGCTCATCCCTGCAGAGATCTTGTGATCGGGATTTTTCACGTCGGTGGTAAAGATCAGGTTGGCATAAAGGCTCTGCTCATGACCGGAGTACTGGTTGATCCCGTAAAAGGCATTCTGCTCGTGGTTGACCCCCGACAGGATCAGCCCGAAGCTGCTGGAGGGGTGGTCGGGGATGAAGATGCCGTTTTTCCAGAAGGCCTCCAGCCGTTTGGTGCGGATGCCCATGCCATATTTCTTGGTATCGTTGGTGATCCCGGTGGTATCGGTATTCCACTTTGCCTTGTCAAAATCCATCTGGCCGCCGCGACGGTTTTCGTCGAGGTATTTAATGCCGAACTTCGACACCCATTTTCCGGGGTTGATATAATCCCAGCGGTTGAAGATGTTGTAGGTGGTCAGCATGGGGATATCCATAAAGCCGTCGTGGTTCCTGTCAAATTTATAGCGCTGGTCGTCGACATGGACAAAGAGCATGGTGCTGAGTTTATCGGTAAGTTTAACCGAACCGTTGCCATTGGCTTCAAAGCGAAGGTTGCTATTCCCGAAGATGTTGATATAGAGCTTTTCGCTGTGCTCGGGCTTCTTGTACTCCACGTTGATCTGGCCGGTGATCGACTCATAGCCGTTGACCACCGAGGCAGCGCCTTTGCTCACCTGGATCGATTCCATCCACGGGCCCGGGATATAGTTGAGGCCAAAGGTGGAGGCCAGTCCGCGGAGCATGGGGATGCTCTCGGTCATCACCTGGCTGTAAATGCCCGACAATCCAAGCATCTGGATCTGTTTTGCCCCCGTAACCGCATCGCTGAAGGAGACATCGACCGAGGGGTTGGTCTCGAAGCTCTCGGCAAGGTTGCAGCAGGCAGCCCGCTGCAGTTCGCCGACATTGATCACGGTGGTTTGCTGGGCGCGGAGTTTCGAGATAAACGAGTCGTCCTGTTTCCCTTTGATCTCCACCTCGCTGAGGTTCTGGTTGTCGGAGATCATCTGGAAATCGACCTTCAGGCGATCTTTTCCTACCGCTACGGTATCTTTTTTATATCCCAGCGAGCTGAATACCAGCCTGTAATCCTTTACGCCATCCTTTTCGATCCTGAACTTCCCCCTGGCATCGGTGAAGGTGCCTTTGGTGGTGCCGAGCCAGAAGACGTTGACTCCCGGGAGCCCCGTCTTATGACCTGCCGCATTCTTTTCGGTTACGGTTCCTGTTACGGTTTGTGCATGGATTGTAAGGGTGAAGAGATAGACGGGTAATAATATGATATGGAAAAATATTTTATATGTTTTCATGATGGGGGTGTTGGTTAAAAACTTGTTGAGAGGGTGTTCCTGGTTGATGGTTTTTTTCACCACAATAGGCACATTAGGGCACAAAAGATTATCTGATGCTTATCTTTTGCATAATCGCCTTTTTTATTTTAATTGTGTTCTATTGTGCCTGGTGTGGTAAAATCGGCCGACTATCTTAGTCAATCATGTCCATAAAAAACAGGATATCCCCCGGTATGAACCAAAAGAATAACAAACTTGTTCATCCTTTTAGTCACAAAAGGATAAAAAAGTTCAGGCAACAGCGGGAAGGGCGGGAATTTTGATCTGGTGCAGGTAATGGATCAGCTCTGTTCCGTAGAGCGGTGGGGAATGAAATTGAAAGCGGATGGTTTGCAACCTGGCAGGGTTTTCAGGTATTGCTTCCTGTAACAGTACCAGGGTGTTTTTCTCCAATGGTGCTGACTGCTGAAGCTTCAGGGCATTAATCCGTTCGGTGATGATGTGAAGTGCAAGGAAGGTATTGGTGCTTTTACAGCAGGGAACGGCAGACAAATATTGCTGCATCCCATCGCGATGACCCCGGAAGGGTTCAAAGGCTTCGCCTTCGCAACAGGAGACCGGAGCCTGCCTGTAAATCTCCGCGTAAACCGTCACCTGTTCCTTATTACTGCTGGTACAGGCATGATGGAAAACAGAGATCCCGGTGATCCCAAAGAGGAAAACCGTCAGCAAGGCAATGATCCCGATACGTTTTACTGTTTCCATTATCATAATCGCGTTGCAAATATAACACAATTTTTATTTTGTTAAAATCCCGGCACGCTTTGGGTCGAAAGGGATCACGCGGTCAACTGCCAAGGGTGAACATCTTCATAATAACTATTCACAGGCAGACATCCTGATTTTTACAGGCAGAATAGTTGCGGGGTTGATATTTCATTATCTTTGTTAAGCAAAAACGTTTCTAATCCGTCCATTATGAAATTCAACAGTTACCTTCTTATGTCGGGGATCATCATCCTGATGATGGGTTCCCCGCTCAGGGCCCAGGATAAGAGCCCGGTATTTCCAGTTGGTTACCAGGTCGATACGCGCATCGACAACATGGGTTACTGGCAGCGTTGTGCAGAAGCCGGACTGGTACCTGTCCAACCCGTTGTGACAGTTCCCCCGGCCCGTTTTACCGGCAGCAAGCTGAAGCTCAGCGGAACGGCCGTGGTGGATTCTCCCGACATCCTGGTCACGAACGAGCCTTCCAATTCAACGCAGAGTGAAAATTCAATCGTGGTGAGCCCCAACAGCCAGGCGATCCTGTTAAATTCAAACAACTCAACCCCGCAGCCCAGCAACGGCACGGTGAAGGGGGCCGACGCCCTCAAGTCGCTCGATACGGGAGCTACCTGGACGGGAACTGTCGAGGGCGCGGGAGGTTCCAACTCAGGCGACCCTGCCGCGGTGATCGACCTCAACGGCCGCTGGTTTGTAGGCTATATCGACAATGGGAACGGCCAGAGCGTCTCCTACTCCGACGACAACGGCGCTACCTGGACCGTGAAAAAGGTCGGTAACGGCACCGCGCTGAACATGCTCGACAAGAACCACCTGTGGGTCGATATCGGGCCTGCAAGTCCATACAAGGGATATCTTTACGACGGCTGGATGGTAAACAACAACATCAGCATCTCCTATTCATCCACCAATGGAGCGAGCTGGTCCCCGCCGGTGGCCATCAGCGCCGGCACCGCGGCCGGGAGCCATAACCAGGGGATCAATTTCAAATGCAGCCCCGAAGGCGATGTATATGCCGCCTGGGCAGTTTACGACAGCTGGACGGGTACCGGTTCGCCCGAAAAGGCCGTTGGCTTTGCCAAATCAACCGACGGAGGCGCCACCTGGCAGCCTGCCTTCAGGGCCATCAACAATATCAAGGGGATCAGGTCGTACGGCGTATCACAGAACATGCGGGTAAACTCCTTCCCGAGCATGGCGGTCGACCTCAGCAACAGTCCCTACCGCGGCTCCATCTACATCGTATGGACCAATGTGGGTTATCCCGGCGTCAATGCCGGCACCGGAACCTCGGTCTATATGATCCGGTCGACCGACAAGGGCAATACCTGGTCACCCCCCATTCGTGTCAACACGGACACCACTGCCGGCAAACATCATTACCAGCCCTGGATCACCGTCGACCAGGTTACCGGCTATGTCAGCGTGGTGTTTTATGATAACCGCAACTGCCTGTCAACGGAAGCGGAAGCCTGGATGGCCTATTCCACCGACGGCGGCACCACCTTTGCCGATCTGAAGGTGAGCGATGTCACCTTCACGCCAAGCCCGATACCGCAAATGGCCACGAAATACATGGGCGATTACCTGGGTATCAGCGCATACAACGGAAAAGCCTTTCCCTGCTGGACCGACACACGTTCGGGCCATTGCCTCACCTATATTTCACCGATCGATATCACCATCCCGGTAGCCTCGGTGGCCCTGTCGGCCAATATCCTCAACGATGCCACCTTCGGCAACAACAACGGACTGATTGACTACGGCGAAACCGAACTGATGACCCTGAAGATGAAGGATGTCGGCACAGCCGCAGCCGACAGCGTAAAGGTTTACCTGTCGTGTGACAACTCCTATGTTACGATGATCGACTCGGTAAGGAATTACGGCCATTTTGACATCGGACAGGAGAAGTCGATCGCCGACGGCTATAAGTTCAAGGTGAACGACTCCATCCCCAACAACGTTTTGCTCACCTTCACCGTGAAGGCGGTCGACCTGAAGGACAGCATCACCTGGAGCACCTTCCAGTATGTGTCACATGCACCCGATGTCAGCATAATGTCGATGAACATCCTCGATCCCGCCCCGGGCGGAAATAACAATGGCAGGCTCGACCCGGGCGAGAGTGTCAATGTGCAGATCGTCACCAAGAACCAGGGTATCTGGGATGCCGAAAATGTGGTGAGTACGCTGACCTCGCTGAACAACTATGTAACAGTTGGGAATCATACGGTCAACATCGGCACCCTGCACGCGGGGGAGACCGTAATGGCCACCTTCCCCGTAACCGTGAACAGCGCTGCGGCGATCGGATCGGCAGCCCGCTTTCATAATGTGGCTACTTCGAAATACCGGTTGGCCGACAAATATTTCGTAGCCAAGATCGGCCTGATCGTCGAGGACTGGGAGACGGCCACCTTTACGAAGTTCCCGTGGCAGTTTACCGATCCCACCAAGCCCTGGACCATCGACCCTGTGAAACGGTATGAAAAGCTCTATTCGGCACGCTCAGGGGTGATCGGCAATTCGGAATCGTCGGGCATCTTCCTCAATTACAACGTGGCCATCGACGACAGCATTTCCTTCTACAAATATGTATCGTGCCAGCCCTTTGTCGACAATATGAAATTCTACATCGACGGCGCCATGGTGGGACTTTACTCCAACACCACCGACACCAATTTCCGCCGGGTGGCCTTCCCTGTTGTGGCCGGCCCCCACACCTTCAAATGGGTCTATAACAAAGATGCTGCCACAGCGGCAAACCGCGATGCCGCCTGGACCGACTTCATCGTTTTCCCGCCCAGGTACATTACGACGGCCACTGCCGGCGAAAATGCCGAGATCTGCGAAAACAGCACCTACGCCCTGCACGGTCTGGCCGACAGTTATGATTCACTCAAATGGACCACCAGCGGCAACGGTGTTTTCTCAAATCCAGCGATACTGGATCCGATCTATACACCAGGTTCACAGGATATCGCTACCGGGCATGTGCAGCTGACCCTGACCGCCTATGGCCAGAACAGCATCGACACCACCAGTTCGCTGACCCTGACCATCACCAAAATCCCGGCCGCAGCGGCCGGCGGCAATAAAGCGGTCTGCATCGGCAATACCCTTGACATCACAGCCTCCACCGCATCCAACTACACGAGCCTGCAGTGGACCACCAAAGGCGACGGGAGTTTTGACCAGGCCGGCATCCTCCACCCGGTATATACGCCCGGGCCGCAGGACAAGATCCATGGATCGGTGAAACTGAAAGTCACCGCCACCAGCGGCGCCTCCTGCCCCACCGCCTCCGACAGCCTTCTGCTCACCATCAACCCCCTGCCCCTTGTTGACCTTGGTAAAGACACCCTTGCCTGTGCCGACAAGGTGGTTACCCTGAGCGTGGCCACACCCAATATTAATCAATACCTGTGGCTGCCCTCCAACAAGACCACCCAGTCCATCGACGTCGATTCAACGGGGGTCGGGCTCCATTCCGTGACGATAAAGGTGATCATAACCGATGATAAAGGGTGTTCCAATAAGGATTCTGTCAAAGTTACCTTCGAGGTATGCGGCGGGATCACGGAGCTGAACGGGGTGAGCCTGCAGGTCTATCCGAACCCGAACAACGGGATGTTCACCCTCGAGGTTGCCACAACGCATGCTGAAAAGCTGGATATTTCTATCCTGGGTTCGACAGGAGAGATGCTCTGGTCGCGCAGCGGCGTGGCGGTGAATGGCGTGGCAAAGGAGAACCTTAACCTCAGCCAGCTGCCGCAGGGCGCCTATCTCATCCAGCTCTCCGACGGACACGGAAAGATGACCCGGAAGCTGCTGATACAGAGGTAGGGACATGCCATGCCCAACCTGTTTGACAAACCTTTTTCTGTCCATTTTCGTTGATCATAGATCAATATAATGATTTTTCTACCACAAAACAGAAAGGGATGTCCCTAAAATAATTGAATATAATTTGATCTAACTTTACTTTCTTTTTCTGCCACAAAAAGAAAGTAACAAAGAAAAGTCACCGCTGCATGAAAGTCACTAAAAATCTTCGTCATTCGCTAAACTGCGGAAACTCGTCGCTCCGCTCCTCGGACAGTCCGCAGTTTTACGCTTATTCCTCGATTTTCTTAACGTGACTTTCATGAGGCGGCTTGCCTGCTTAGTCTGGGTTATTCCAAAACAACTACAGCCCAATAAAAGGCCAAGTAATAGCCTGATCAATCTTTTATAATTGATACAATCGTGATCAATCAAAATAATGATTTTAACTCAGTTTTATCCAACAACTATCAATCCTGCCCTTATGAAAAAGATGCTCCTTTTCGCCGGTATCCTGGCCCTGGCGCTTTGTTCCTCCTGTAAAACCAGCCACAACCGGGATGCTGTTTTGCTGGATTCAGGCTGGAAATTCAAGACAGGGGATGATCCTGCCTGGGCCAGCGCCTCATACAGCGATGCAAAATGGGACACCATATGCCCGAAAAAAGTGTGGGAGGAGCAGGGTTACAAGGGATATGACGGTTTTGCATGGTACCGGTACCATGCCGTTATTCCCTCCTCCATGCGGCAAAAGGCCTTTATCAAGGACAGCATCCAGATCCTGCTGGGCAAGATCGACGACTGTGACCAGGTATTCCTGAACGGGGAGCTGATCGGCGAGAACGGCCGCACGGTATACACAAAACGGGAGCCGTCGGTCGATTTCTTCAGGGAACAGGGGCGCTGGTTTATCGACAGGCGCTATGTACTTGCGTCAAACGATCCGAGGATTCACTGGGACAAGGAAAACCTGCTGGCGATCCGCAGTTTCGACCAGGGCGGCGCAGGCGGTATGTTTGGCAGTCCTTTCGAAATTTCGATGACCGACCTCCGGGATCATCTTAAATTCGATTATACATCTTCCGCCTTCACCTTTACCGGCGACAGCACCATCACCAAAAAGTTCACCATCCAGAACCTTTCGTCGACCGAGGAGTTCAAGGGAAAACTCACCATCGAAGCCATCCTCAGCGATAATGGCATCAACATCTATACTGAAAACACCGGCCTGGATATCACCCCCAATCTGAAATTCGAAAAACCGGTAACCTTTAAAAAGAGCATGGCTGCCCCGGCCATCCTCAGGATCACCTTTACCGAATCGACCAGTGGTAAAAAAGTCACAAGCGAGATGGATATCCCCTATCTCCTGACGCCAAAAATTCCGGCAAAGCCAAGGATCAACGGGGCAAAGGTTTTTGGCGTCAGGCCATGGTCCCCCTTCCAGTACAAGGTGGCTGCCACCGGCAGCGCCCCGCTGGTCTACAGTGCCACCGACCTGCCCCAGGGGCTGGTGATCGACCAGTTCAACGGGATGATTACCGGGAGCCTGAAGAAGAAGGGCGATTACCTTGTGAAGCTGAAGGTTACCAACAAGCTGGGATCCGATACCCGCGACTTTAAGATCGTGGTGGGCGATGTGATATCCCTCACCCCTCCCCTGGGCTGGAACAGCTGGAATTGCTGGGGACTCACCATCAGCGACCAGAAGATCAGGCAGTCGGCCGAAGCCATGAAATCGAGCGGGCTGATCGACCACGGCTGGAGCTATATCAACATCGACGACGGCTGGGAGGATACCCACGACCGGGATGGCAACATCCTGCCCAATGCCAAATTTCCCAACATGAAGGGGTTGTGCTATTATGTCCATTCCCTGGGGCTGAAAATCGGCATTTACTCCTCACCCGGGCCCAAAACATGCGGCGGTTACGAGGGCAGTTACACCTTTGAGGCAAAAGATGCGCAGAACTATGCCAGCTGGGGAATCGACTACCTGAAATACGACTGGTGTTCCTACTGGAACATCGCGCCCAAGGCCACCCTTGACCAGATGAAGAATCCCTACAAGGAGATGAAACATGCCATCAGGAAGGCAAACCGCGATATTCACTATAGCCTGTGCCAGTATGGGATGGGCGATGTATGGAGCTGGGGCGCCGAAGTTGACGCCAATTCATGGAGAACCACAGGGGATATCGAAGATACCTGGGAAAGCTTATCCGCCATTGGATTCAGCCAGGGGAAATGTTCACCATGGTCGGCCCCCGGCCGGTGGAACGATCCCGACATGCTCGTCGTAGGCTGGGTGGGCTGGGGAACGTCGCTGCATTACACAAGGCTTACCGCCAGCGAGCAATACACCCATATCACCCTCTGGAGCCTGCTGGCTGCGCCGTTGCTGATCGGCTGCGACATCAACCAGCTCGATGCCTTTACCCTGAACCTGCTGACCAACGACGAGGTGCTGGCTGTGAACCAGGATCCCCTTGGGAAACAGGCGGTCCAGGTGAAAAAAACCGCCGAATACGAGATCTGGGCACGTGACCTGGAGGATGGCAGCAAGGCCGTCGGGTTGTTCAACAAAACGGATAAACCGCTGAATGTGCCTGTCGATCTGAAGGATGTGAAGGTGACGGGGAAACCGGTGATGCGCGACCTCTGGAGCCAAACCGACCTTGGCCGGGTTGCCGTACATTTCGAAATGAAGGCCCAGCCTCACGGGGCGCGGTTGGTGAAACTGGCCAAATAGAAACCGTACGTTTCAATTACGCACACATCTCACCGAAAATGCATTTGCCCTTAATGCCGCGTACAACGAAACGCTGTAGTTAACCTCATTCATTCCTCTTGCGGTTGAGCGAAGGTTGCCGGAAGCGGTGGATGTCCAGTACATTGCCGCGGCATCCGTGCCTGAAGCAAACGCCCAGGTATTGTTAAGATAAAGCATTCCCTGCTGAATTGACCTGAATCCACCGGCAGCGAGGGTGTCTTTCAGCGGCGCCCCGGCCCTGCCGGGTCCGGCGAAATAAGTGGCCAGCGTATCCCATTCGGCAGCAGCAGGAATATGCCATCCCGGGGGGCAGAGCCCCTGCACCGCCTCATCCGTGGAATATTGCATCAGTTCATCCCATTGGTAAAGCGCTGAAGGATGGCTTCCTGAAACAGGCTGCAGGCTGTACTTTTCGGCCATACAGTTGTCTGACTGGGGAACCCTGTAGTTGATCGACGATCCGTAATTCAGGTCGGCCGCCATCCAGCATTGGATGCCGAGAGGTACCGTCGGATAGACCCGGTTGTCGCGGATATCGGTGAACGGACTGCCGCAATTGAAGGCGGCGGCCTGGAAATTGTGAATGTGCGCAATGGCTGATGAACTGCAACCAAGACTATTGGTGCAGGAATAGTGAACCAGGTGGTTTCCGGGGCCGGCCGAAGAGGGGGTAAAGATACCTGTCGCCTGGTTCACACCCGGACCTGAATAGGTTCCCCCAGGCGGCAGGCCTCCTTTCAGATGAAACGGTTTGGCTCCCGTGGTCGTAACCGTGTCAAAACAAGCGGCAAAGCTGACCAGCGGTGGGGGACGTCCGGTCATGACGATCGTGGAGGAACTCACAGGACTGCCGGTCACACAGCCGAGGCTGGAGGTCATTACGCAACGAACGCTGTCGAGGTTAACAGGCTGAAAGGTAAATACCCCTGCGTTGCCTGTGGCGACCGGGATGTCATTCACCAGCCACTGGAACGATGGCGATGATCCTCCGCCTTCAGGTGTTGCAGTGAAGGTAACCTGTGATCCGCTGCAGAAGGGATTGGCCGATACGGCAACGGTAATTCCCGCCAGGGCCGACGGGTTGACCACCATGATCACAGGGTTTGAAGTGGCCGGGTTGCCGGAAACGCAGGTTCCGGAGGAGATCAGCGTACAGGTTACGATATCCCCGTCAACCGGGCTATAGGAAAACACACCGCTGTTCCCTCCGGGAATATTGACACCATTGACCTTCCATTGAAAAGCGGGTGTCAAACCGCCATTTCCCGGCATTGCTAAAAAGGTGACCCATGAACCCTGGCAGACAGGATTTCCGGAGGGCTGGATAACAAGGGTGACAGGCGATCCCTGTATGGAAAGAAGACGGATGGTGTCGTTCCCTGTACATCCCCCGCTTGCGGTTACGTGAACGACGTAGGTTCCTGATTGACCGGTTGTGAAGGTCTGGCCTGTACCTGCGTTCATCTGGCCGGTTGTCAGGTCATCCCACGCGTAGGCACAACCTGCGCAAAAGCCGGCGTCGAAGGTTCGCGTTTCACCTGCGCATATCGTATCGTCGGGTCCAAGGTTCACCACGGGCACCGGGTTAACCAGCACATTGACCGAATCGTAAAAGATGCAGTTTTTTTTATGGAGGATCACCGAGTAGATCCCTGATGCAGCAGCCTCTATCGATTGGGTAGTTGCTCCCGTATTCCACAGGTAGGAGGTCATCCCCGGCCCGGCATCGAGCAACACGCTGTCGCCGGCGCAGATCGCGCGACCGGGGCCAAGTCCGGTGGCGCCGGCGATGGCAACATGTACCGTTGCACTGTCATTAAAATTACAGGGGGAAACCGGAACTGTAACCCGGTAGCTCCCAGAATCATGCACAAAGATCGATTGCGTAGTCTGCCCTGTGCTCCACAAATACCAGGACTTTCCCGGGCCGGCATCGAGCAGCAGGCTGTCGCCCTGGCATACCGACGCCTCCCCGCCCAGGTTGACAGGCGTATAATTTAACGCGTTAACAACCAGCGTATCGCTCAGCACACACGAAGCCGACGATTTCCGAACCCAGTAGGTACCGGCCGAGGCAACCCGGAGCGTGCGCGAGGTGGCTCCTGTGCTCCAGAGATACTGGTAATTGCCATATCCGGCATCGAGTAAAAGCGTATCCCCCGGGCAGAGCGTACGGTCGGGTCCAAGGTTTAACCCGGAGAAACTTGTGTAGATATTCGCCCGCAGGGCCCCCATGGCCAGTTCGTTGATGGTGGAAACCTGGAAATTCCCCGTTGAATTGCCAAAGGTTATCTGACCCAACCCGGCACTGCCGATGGCATAGTACCCCCAGAGGTTACCGGTTGCAGGCAGGGTGATAAAGTTTGCAGGGACCATGTACCCCTGGACAGAGGAGTTGGAACAGGTGAAGTTACCGCAATCGGCGGTTTTGGAAAGAATCCGGATCCAATAATCATCCCCGACCCCGTAAGGCCCTGTGCGCGCAAAGGTAACCTGGAAGGATCCCGCGCAGGTAAGCGGGGAGATGACCTCCCCCGCAACTTCCGAAGATCCCAGGTGATCTTTGTAAAAAGCATAGACCTCCACAGGCTTGCTGCTCTGGATATAGGCCGGCGAATAGGCAGTCACACCGATCGTATGTTTCAGCAGTCCGCCGCGGTTGATGGTACCGATGCCGCTCCCGTCAACGGTAACGGAGGTCCCATCCTCAAAAGCATAAATATAGAGCACCGATAAAAATCCCGACCAATAATCGACAGGGAAGGCCAGGTATTCATCCGACATCAGGTGGCGCGGAATGAGCTGGTCGCCGGCAATATCGACCGACAACCCGGTGGCTGCCGGCGGCCTGAGCGCATCGTCGGTTACCGTCACCGCAATGGGTTTGTCGGCAAGAATAAAGGTGCCTCCGAGATGCATGGCCGAATCGCCTGAAAGAGCCCTCCCGCACCATGTCTGTCCCCGGTTCAGCAGGATGGTAATGGTATCGGTTCCGGGCTGGCCTTCCATAAGTTGCGACGGAATTACCTTCACAGTTGTCATATCCTCAGAAGCTACCAATGCAAAGGAGTTTCGGGCAGGGGGATCGCAGTAGGGATAATTCTGGTACTGGTTTTGCGCCGGTACCAGGAATTCATTTCCCAATGCATTGATCCCCTTGAGGGTATATCCTTCGGAGTTTATCCTGTTCTGTATCTCGTAAACAGCGTTGACAGGTTTGGTAGAGGATATCAGCAGACCGGTACTGAGGATCGTATTGGCAGGTTTGCATTCGACCTGGTCTATCCTGGCGGTAAGATCAACCTGGTGGAAGCTGCCGGTCTGCAGGGTGTCGGTGATCACCTGGAAGCCTGGATTTGCCGGCTGGCTGATGGTAACTATGGCAGGTCCTTCGCAAGTTGACAGAACCAGGACGACAGGCCTGTCGATACCGGTGGTATCAAAGGCAGGGGGGGCAGTTATGGCGTAGGATATTTCCGGCGCAGCAAACCAGAAATCATAATCGGTCTGGGAAAACATCTCCCCGGCGGATAAAACCATCAGTACGGATAACACGCACCGGAGTTTCACGCGCAATTCGGGGCCATATCTCCCGGCTATATTCATTCAACTACTTTTTTTCAACAGCATCCGTTTGCTGCATTAACCATTGCCAGCTGTCATCTTTCAAACAGGGATCATACCCTGCAGCAAAAAAGCCGGCAGGGGAAACTGACTACCCCTGCGGCTTTCAACCCAATCAACAAACCAACCTGAAACAGGTCATTTCATTATACTTATTTTCTCAGATGCGACCATTTTACCATCGGCTTCGATGGTGACAAGATAAATTCCTGAAGCCCAATTTTCGGTATTCAGGATAAGGTTACCGTTGTCCGTTGCCAATTGCTGATCTGCAACCATGTTGCCTGACGAACTAAAAACCTTCAGCGCCCCTGGCAAACCTGCTGACGGAGATAAATCATACTCAACTGCCAGGTAAGCGCTGGCAGGGTTCGGATGAACCTTCAGGCGATCGTGCGCGGAAGGAATGGTGCCATCATCCCCGGTACCCTCCGGACTGGCTTTATCGAAAACCGGCAGGACAACAGGTTCAAGATAACTGATTTTCCCTGCCTGGATCAGCAGGTTCCTCGCATAGGCTCCCAGCCGGTTATGGCATTTTTCGCTGGTCCTGATCAGGATGGCCGTCTGGCTTTCATTCAGGTTAAAGGCGGAGGATGAAGACGACCTGATTTCCATGATAAGGTCGAAAAGACTCCTGAACGACTGATAGACAGCCTGTTCATCGGGTGTCAGCGAAAACCTGACGGGAACATCCTTCACAATGACATTTGCCTTTTCTGTCTGGTTTAATTGCAGATAGAGAAAAGCCAGGTCATAATAGGAATCTGGGGTATTGGTATGCCGGAAGGTCGCTGCCAGGCTGTCGGGCATTACCCGGCCGGCTCCCTCCTCAGGGTCCTTCCCTCCAGGCACTGGTTTCAGCTGGCTTTGCGTGCCTCCGTTGTCGATGGTCGACGGGCACTGGTTGTTGTAGGCGACCGGTGTTGGGTAAATCGTCACATTTGCAGAGTGGTTCCATGGCCTGTAGGTATATCCGTTGAACGAATTGTAATTGGTCGGATAGAGATAGTTATCAATCATATAGCAGTTGTTGTAAATATCATAGTATTGCGGTACAGGCGGAGCCGTGGCGTTATAAAACAGGTTAAAGGTTGGGATCGTCATTCCACCGAAAATTGCATTCTGGTACCGGGCGATCCCGAAGGTTGCGTTGTAACTGCCCGTATGGGTAACTGCAATAGCCGCCGTGTTGTAGGTGGGTGTTGCCGTAGGCGTTTTGAACCTGTTGCATACATAGCAAAGTCCGGCGGTGGTTGCGGCATTCCTGTTCACATCCTGCGCGATGGTGTTATACTTCAGATCAATGAAGGTATTCCGGTAGATCACGTTCGCATCCTGACCGGAATTGTTGACCACCAGTCCGATGGTGGTGGGTGTGGGAGCTGTTGACTGGAAGGTGTTACCCTCCACGTGGTAAAGGTTGCAATGATCGAGGTACATCCCATAGGGGCCCGGATAGGGCAGTATTCCAAGAGGTTCGGGTATGTCGAAGCTATTGAGCACCAGCAAAGGCGTTATATAGGCGCTGAGGTAAAGCCCCCGCTGCACGGCATGAAAATCGGTCCTGGAAACATATGCCAGGCGCGAACCTGTCGTATTCAGCGCATAGATCCCCCTGTTGAGGTTTACGAAAGTGGTATGCACCAGGTCCTGTTCAGGACACGGGGAGATGGTAGTTACGCTGCACCAGGCGCACACAGTGACTCCTGCGCCGGCTGCATAAATTCCCGTTCCTGCCGGATCGGAGGAGAATGTGTTGATAAAATTGCATCCGATTGCGGTGACTGTATTGATGTCCGAGACATTGATAAACGAATCAAACAGGTTGATATCGATCATATCCGGGGTCGTCAGGAAATCGCAGGTGGTAAAGGTGGGATTGCTTGAAAACTGGGTATAGGGCCGGAAAAGGATGGCTACCTGGTTATTCCTGAAAACTGCGGAATTGCCATGTACGATCCCCCCGGTCTGCGAATCATCGAAGGTTGAACAGCCCTGGCAGGAACGTTTTCCCGACAGGACCCCGATAACGGCATTCTCAATGATCCCGCTATTGATAACGCTCACCACGCCCTGGTTGAAGGTGGTTTGCGACAAGGAGGGGTTTCCCCATGCCTCCACTCCCTGCCAGTAGGCGCCGCAGGCCGAGGTCAGGGTTCCCCCGTCAACCACCAGGCACCCGCCGGGTTGTACGATGAGCCGGGCCTGGTCTACAAAGCGGATCCTGCTTTTCACAGTCAGCGTTACCCCCTGGGGAACGATGACATTATGGTCTTTAATCTGGTCATAATACCATGTTGTGCTGGCCTGGATGGTTTCGGGCGCATCCACCCAGACAAAACCCGGACAGTTGATCATGCATTCATGCGTGACGGGATCCTGCCCCCTCAGCCTTGGGTCGGTATCATCGCAGTCCTCTTCATCGGGCGTTCCCGGGGGACAATTGGCTGGTTTGGGGCCGATGCCCCAGTTGTAATACCCGTCGCCGTCGCAGTCGAGGATCCTCTTTTCCGACTCGGGATGTGCCGTCGATATCACAGGCAATACGACGTTATAAAATGGTGGCAGGGGCAGGTCGAGGGTATAGGAATAGGCCTGGTGATTGGTACCGTAACCCACCTCCATCGCACTGTTCTTGCAAATCCAGTAGGTCTGGCCGATATAGGGCGAACCCGCCGGAACGGGTACATTTCCCAGCTGGTCGATATAATCCCCCTCTTTGATGATGTCATAACCCGTCAGGCAATAGGTGTGCGACCAGGGTGGCCTGCAGGTAATCGGCCCGTCGGCGATCAGCATGGTTTTTATCTGGTCGGCATTCATGGTGCCGGCGCTGTTATACCCGGTAATGTGCGTAACATCAGCAGGGTTGGTGCATTTGGAACTACAGGGAGTGGGGGTGGCATAGTACGGGAAGCAATCGTAATCGACAACGCCGTGGTTTTGCAGGTAACCGAGTGTCCAGTATTCCATTCCGCCGTAGTAGCCCCAACCGCCGCACATGATGACATCCTGTTCGGAGAGATGGGAATCGATGTGCTTGTTGAAGTATAGGTTTTCGATCCCCTCGGTGACATTGCAGGGGCTGAACGACCAGCAGGTGGGCACACCCCTGTATTCGCCCCCCAGGTTGGTGCATTCAGGGTCAAGGATAACCTGGAACTGGTTGTTAAGCCAGCATCCGTTCTGGTACCGGGGAGGGGTCATCCAGCCTGAACCGCTGGGATCATTGTCGTAGTAACAGGTGTTGGCATTCCCATTTGGCATCAGGGGGTTGTTGGCATGGTGACGGCTTCTCCAGTCCCAGTTTGAAACAATGGCGGAGGTTGCCGGGCTTGACGGTTTAATGCCCAGTGTGGATTGAAAGAACCCATCCTTGTAATACTCAAACCCCCTGGTGTTGTAGCGGTCGCCGTAGAGTTGTTTTTTCTTTTCATACGAAAGCGAACCCGTAGGAGTCAGCCAGGCGCTCCAGATCATGCCATTCAGCCTGATCTGGTTGTTAATCTGTTTCACCTTTTCGAGATTGACCCCGTTGATATAGGTTCCCTGCAGGGTTGCAATACCGTCTTTGGATGTTTTGTCTGTCATGATTGAATTCAGCATGCAGGAAGCGTCGATCAGCTGAACAGTGATCCGGGAAGGAATGATCCCGTCGAGGTATTTTGTCTCTTCACTGATATTTGAAAAGGGATGGGATCCCAGTCCCGACAGGATCGGGTAGGCTTCAAATACCAGGTATTCTCTGTTGTTATCATCGGTGAGGATAATTCTGCACAAACTCGAATCTGAGTTAAGGACTACAGACCCTGTCACATCCAAACTGTAAACAGGATCCTTGCCGGTGAATGGATTTAAGGTAACATCCTTGCTGTAGGAAAGTCCGGCCGGCAAGGTAATTTGCTGAGCCTTTGCGGTTGAATTGAGACAAAGCAGTAAAAGCACAGCATAGAAAATAAAAATATTTTTCATGATAAGCTGAGTTAAATGACTGATACTAAATCTGATTGCTTTTTACAGAGATTAGCATAACTCAATTTTGACAAGCCCCAGGCTTGTCAATCGATCAGAAATGATTATTTTTACTTCCGGGATACCTCCTTTCGTATAAGAATGAATGGAATTCGCGTTTCAAGGTTTTTATTCGTCGGGGGGTATTTCTTTTAAGGCTTCCTGTTCATGTCATTCGGATTTGATCATAATCACTGAAGTTGCGGCACCGCCACCCTGGCTGATCCTCATCAGGTAGATCCCATTTTTAAGCCCGTCTGTTGACAGCAGGTTACCTCCGCCGGAAATCACTCCGCTGGCACATATCTTCCCGTTGATATCGGTGATGCTGTAATGAGCCTGGTTTCCCGTGTTCAGCGTGACCAGCAACTGCGACCGGAAAGGGTTCGGAAACACTGTCACCGCGGGTTCAGCTGCAGGCGATGAAATGCTGCTGATAACATCGCAGGTTGGATAGAGGTGGTTATGGTACAGCACAACCCCGTTTTGCTTCATGCATATCAGATTGTCGGTTTCGCCCACAAAGCAGTTCCCGCCACTGTTCAGCACGCCAAACCTGCTGCCCACACCCTGAATCCATACATCGGATCCCGCGCACTGGCTGTTAGACAGGACGAAGCGCTGCCGCATCGTGCCATCTTCCATTTGCGCCTGGTTTATCGTATCAACCTTGAACGGTGTGGGCATGCCCCGCAGGTAAACGGTATCGTTCAACCCGAGGCTGAAATTATAGAGGAGTTGTTCGGAGACAGCCGGATTGGTTGAATAGTAAACCCTGTGACCAGCCGTTTCCCTGATATAACCTGTTTTAAGCCAGGGGGAGGCGACACTGTCGGCAGTTTCCAGGACTGTTTTATAGGTATTTGCGCCAATCAGTGTATCCCGGTCAAACTTTATATATTTCATATGGGCGGGAGGAGCAGCATAAAACCAGGAGATGCTCCACGATTTATTGGTCGCGACGAGCGGGTAATAATTTTGTGATATCCCCCGGGAAACCGGGCAGGCGATCAGTAGGAAGATGACCGCAAATACAAAGTTTTTCATATGCTCATTATTTCAGGTTTAACAATCCGGTATTTACCGGGCAAAAAGGCTGCAGGCCATTACAAGCCGGAGCCATCGATCCAGACATTTACTAGGATATTGTCGTCTGATTCAACCAGCACCCCCCATTCTCTTTCGTCGATGCCGACGGTAAGGGTCTCACCGCAACCAACTGAAAAAGGTCCCAGCACGGAGGTATGGTCAAGGCTGTAAACCCATACGGTTGTCGTGCAATTCCCTGTGGGTCCGGCAGCTTTCACCTCGACATTAACGACTCTCTTTTCTTTTGTGGGATTTCCAACCATCGGGCGGGCCTCTTCACGGAACACGGCTGCTCCATCGACCGTAACTACGGATGACGGGATGGGGTAAAAAGGCAGGCTTTGCGAATGGAGGCGCGTGAACCCGGTTAGGGTGATCAGGAAGACTGACAGCAGGATAATTTTTTTCATAACCGCTTTTTTTTAAGTGAAAAAATGGTGAATTATTTGTTGGTTAAATATAAGAAGGACAAAGATTTATCTCAGGGTATCATTTGTCCACGACCATTACACATTTGTGTAATGCAAAAGGGACATGCCAAAAGGCAAACTACTGATTGAGTGAATGATGAAAAAAAGGCAGTTCCATTTCCGGAGACCGGATCGGTCTCCATGAATCTGCGATTGGCGGGAAATTATCTAAACAGCCCCTTTTTTGGTGAGAACCCTGACGAGTTCAACGTTGTTTTTAACGTTCAGGGAGGCCCGCAAGGCGTTGAGTATTTTTTCGATCAGCGACCGGCTGAGACCTGTGCGGGAGGAGATATCCTTATGGGTCAGTCCTTCGGCCAGCAAACCGATGATTTGCTTCTGAACCGGTGTCAGTTCAGGTCGCGGGGGATCCTGACTTTCCCCCTCGCTCTTCTCCTCCACTGCATCAATCTGTCCGAAATAGTAGATTTCTCCCCGGGCAGCCTTCTGGATGGCGGTCTTCAGCTCCTCGCGCGAGACATCCTTGGTGATATAGGTAATGGCGCCCTCTTCGATCATTTTATTCCGCCAGGAGGAGGAGGCTTCGGCGGTATAGATGGCGACAGGTTTTCCGGGGAAAAACTTCCTGACCATCCTGATATTATCCAGCGGTCGGTGGCCGGGAATATGAAGATCGAGGATCACCAGGTCGAACGTAGCCGGGTCGGCGCTTTTCACAGCCTCCTCAACGGTGGCTGCAAAGCCGGCAACCCTGATCCCATCCCTTTCGGGCCGGAACAGGAACCGGAAACTCGAAACGATCACCGTAAGATGATCTTCAATGATAAACAACCTGATCATATCGACATATTTTCAGTACGTTCCTTGGTTTCAAGGTTTTGCGGGATGATGACATTCCAGCGGGTACCCTTGCCAGGCGCCGTATCGAGTATGGCTTTACCATTAATAAGCCTGGCCCTTTCAAAAATATTCATAATTCCCAGTCCGTGCCGGGAAACCAGGTTCATATCAAAGCCACTGCCCGTATCCTGGTAAAGGATGATGAATACACCCGACTCAACCGAAAGACTCAGCAATATTTCGCCGGAAGGTACGTATTTCAATGCATTTGTCAGCAATTCCTGAACAATCCGGTAAATGTGCAGGGTTTCTTCCTTTGATAGGTTAAAATCCTCATTACCCATAACACACCTGATGGTTACTGCCGAAGTTCTCTTCATATCCTCACACAAACCATTTACCAGTTCCCTGATGGTAAGTTGTTCGATAAAATCGTTGCTCATCCTGTGTGATATCGCCCTGATATTCTTTGCCATATCAGAAACATTTGCCGTAAGATCCCGGGCGATGGAGGTATCCGTGATCCCGGCGCTTTCAATTTGCCGGAGCATGGTATAGTAAAAAGGAGAGGTCAGGTCGTGCAGTTCCATCGCAATTCGGCCCTTCATATCCTCTTCGATCGCGATCAGCTTTTTGGCTGAAGTGATGAGGCTGTTCTGGTAACGGATCCTGATACGCTGCATCCTCAGGGCGACGGCAAGGGTGGCAGCCAGAAGGATCAGCAGGAACGCTGAAAACCAGAAGATGATCAGGCGGATCTTATCCTCCTTTTGCTGCAACTCCTTCTCGTTTTTCTGAAGACGCAGCTCCTTGCTCCGCACATCCAGCAGGGTAGCAAGAAGGCGAACCTGCCCGGCCGCCTGTTGCTGGTCGGCTTTCACCCTTGTTTTCAGCGCCTTCTGTTCATATTCAAGCGCAGCGGCAGTTTTCCCCCCCGCCACCAGCACATCTTTATAGGTATCATACAGGGAGGCAAGCCAGTCGAGATTTCCGGTATTTTCAGCCAGTGGGATGGCATCCCTGACCAGGCAACCTGCTGCGCTGCCGACATCTTTTTTATCCAGGTAACTATAAGCGAGGTTATTGTAGGCTGCGATCGCGACCTCAGTATATTTTCCGGACAGGGCTAACTTGATCGCAGCCTGGTAATAACGGATGGCAGTATCAGGATCGGGGCTCTGCATTCCCAGGTTATTCAGGATGGAGGCGATCTCCTCCTCATTCCCTGCCTTTTTCAGGAGGACTGAAATAGCCTTTTTCTTCATCGCCGAGGAGACTGCAGGGTCCCTGGCAAACCGCGACAGGCTTGCCAGGGCGATACCGGTTTGCCCGGGCAGGCCGTGCCGTGAGGCAATGCCACAGGCAGAATCATACATTTTCCTGGCACCAAATGTATCCAACAGGTTGAATTTCAGATTTCCGAGCGCATTCAAGGCATTGGAAAGCATCCTGTAATCCCTGTTACGCTGGGCAACGGTAATGGATGAATCAAGATAGATAACCTCCATTTTCAGATTATAGGCGCTGCCGTATATCATTGCCAGATTGTAGAAGATCGTTGGTTTGATATCCTCCACATCATTGTCGGTGGCGAATTTCAACGCTTTTGAATAATAGAGGAAGCTGGAATCGTTGTTATGGTTAAAAAAGGCGACTCCCTTGACCAGGCTGGCCCGTGTCAGGGCCTCCGCGTAGTTCATACGCGAGGCAAGCGACAGGGCCAGATCCGCATAACGATGAGCCTGACGGTTGTCGGATGATTTGGTGGCGATAACCAGTGAATCGAGCTTGATAACCGAATCCATCCGCGTCTTTTGAGCCGGAGACAAATCATGCGGATGCTGATGGGTATTTTTTTTATCACAGCCTGAAAGCACCCCGGTAACGATGATCAGCAAGAGGGCATAACCTGTGAATTTCATAGAATTATCGGTTTATCCGGTGTGCCAGGAGTGTTGTTATGCAATGAAGGTTGCTGTTAACTGTAACAGGGCAGACCATCAACTGTTCAGCATCCTGAAATCATATGCAAGTTTACAAAATGTTTCAATACAGAGCCTTTTTTGCACGGGAAACGGTCTGCATAAAGAGGGGCGACCATTTAGTCGCCCCTTACCCTGGATGGTTATGGCCATACCCTCGTGCAGGCGGTGAGGGTAGCCGAAAGGTTACCGCACCTGCTGAATGGCAAATTCAAGCGCCTTTTTCACCATGGCGGCGGGCGGTTGCTCGATAAACCCGTTCTCCATCAGCGAGCGGGTCAGTCCCCGGGCGTGTTCGATATCCCTCTTCGCTCTTTCGAAGGCCTCTTCCCAGGTAAGGTTGATACGGGCAACCCCATCCTTGATGGCCTGCATGGCCACATCGGCGGCTTCGTGGGGAAACACGGAGGCCTCTTCCATATTGGGAACGATATTGTCGGGGTGGATGCCCCTTCTCTCTGCGTAATTGGCCAGCGAGTGGGCTGCCGCGATGGCCATGTTGTCGGTGATTTTGCGCGCACGCACCATCAGGGCCCCCTTGAGGATGCCGGGGAAGCCGATGGAGTTGTTCACCTGGTTGGGAAAATCGCCGCGCCCTGTGGCCACGATAAAGGCCCCCTCCTCTTTTGCGGCATAGGGGTAGATCTCGGGTACGGGGTTGGCACAGCAGAACACGACCGATTTTTCGGCCATGCTGTGCACCCAGGGGCGCTTGATCACATCGGGACCGGGCGTCGACAACGATATCAGCACATCGGCATTTACCATGGCTTCGCCGATGGTGGGGATCTTGCCGGGGTTGGTCTTCAGGCACAATTCCCATTTCCTGTAAAAACGGGTATCGGCTTTGATATCTTCGCGGTCGGCATGCAGCGATCCTTTGGTATCGAACAGTACCATTTTGGCGGGATCGGCGCCATCGGTGATCAGAAGGCGGGCAATGGTGGTGTTGGAAGCGCCGGCGCCATTCAGTACGATCCTGACATCATGCAGTTTTTTCCCCGCCAGTTTGAGTGCATTGATAACACCGGCGAGGGTAACGCAGGCGGTTCCCTGGGCGTCATCGTGCCATACCGGGATGTCGCATTCCTCGCGTAACACGTCCAGCACCCGGTAACAGTTCGGCTGGGAAATATCCTCCAGGTTGATGGCCCCGAAACTCGACTGGCACATCTTCACGAATTCGATGATCTTCTCTGGGTCGTTTTTCCCATCCTTTCCCTTGCTGTCGATACACAGGGCCACGCCATCCACGCCTCCCAGGTATTTCATCAGGAAAGCCTTCCCCTCCATCACGCCAAGTCCGCCCGACGGTGTACAATCGCCGTCACCCAACACCCGCGTGGAGTCACTGACAACCGCTACCAGGTTTCCGCGGTTTGTAAGGTCGAACGAAGTATCATTATTGTCGCGGATATCGGTCGACACCTTTGACACACCCGGGGTGTACCAAACATTAAACCAGTTAAAACCGACCACCGGGGCCTTTGGCACCGTCTGGATCTTACCCTGGTAAAACCTGTGCGCATCCTGCGAAAGGGCTTTCAGGAAAATGGTTTTTGCCCTGGCAATCTGTTCAGGCGAAAAATCGGGTGGAAAGGCTTCATCAAGGTTCTCTAACGTTAAGGAGAGTTCTTTCATGGCGTTTGTTTTTTTGTAAAATTAGAGAATAATTATTGATTTCACCAAACACCGACCATAAAAAAAATATGTCAAATTTTTGAATATTACATTTTAATTGTATATTCGCAATGGTTATTCATCCTAATATTAATGTATTATGTCGACAGGTAAAGTAAAATTTTTCAACGAAAGAAAAGGGTTTGGCTTCATCCTGGATGATGCAAGCCAGCAGGATGTTTTTGTTCATGTTAGCGGGCTGGTGGACAAAATCCGTGAAAACGACCAGGTCACTTTTGACCTGACCGAAGACAACCGTGGCAAGAAAGCAATCAACGTGCGCCGGGATTAATCTGATCCCGAAGCATGAAAAAAGAGCGAAGTCGGCGACTCCGCTCTTTTTTTTTCCTGTTTGGTTAATGTAAGTTTTGGTTACCGGCCCGGCTCAGTTCAGCGGCTGGAGGCGCATGGTCATCTGGCCATCGAGATACATCTGGGCCCATCCACCGGGCACTGCGGTGTTCAAGGTGGCAAAAAGGCGGAAATAAAAGTATTTGCTGCCAAGGTAGGGCCTGATGTTGGTATTCTCCATGGTGAGAACAACCGTTTTGGAGGTTTGATCGGTATTGGTTACATGCCCCACCTGCTGCACTGCGCTGAAGTCGGAGGTAGCGGAGATCTCCCCGCGCATCGACTGGAGCCATGAGAAGGTAACAGAATCGGGTGATTGAATGGTTACCGAACATTTGGTAAAGGTGGTATTCCCCACAACGCCGCTGGAAAGGCCATTGGCATTCAGGATGCTGTCAAGATTGGCAGCAATGGCACCTGAGTAGATCAACTGTTCGCCTGTTTTTAAGAGCGCAGGGTGGTAAATGAAGGTTGTGCGGGGTATTTTATAGGTATAATCGAAAGCAACGGCTTTCTTCACGTTAGTACAGGAATAGAAAAACAAGACGGGAACCACAACAATCGCCAGGATGATGAAATAGATTCTTGTTTTCATTTGCGGTGTTTTAGGTTAATACTAAAAATTACAGGTAATCCTATTTATTCAGCATGACCGGCATGACCAGCATGAGAATATCTTCTTCCTTATTGTCGCTGTTGACAGGGGTCAGGATACCTGCCCTGTTGGGAGCCGACATTTCAAGCCGAACCTCTTCGGTTTCGATATTGTTTAACATCTCGAGCAGGAACTTCGAGTTGAAGCCGATTTCCATATCCTCCCCGTCGTAAGAACAGGTAAGCCGCTCCCTGGCTTCATTTGAGAAATCGATGTCTTCGGCGCTGAGTACCAGCTCCTGGCCCGACACCTTGAAACGGATCTGGTGCGTCGACTGGTTGGCGAAGATCGATACTCTCCGGATGGTGGTCAGCAGGGCAACCCGGTCGATGGTAAGCTTATTGGGGTTTTCCTTGGGGATAACGGCATCGTAGTTGGGGTATTTCCCGTCGATAAGCCGGCAGATCAGGTGGATGTTGGAGAAGGTAAAGAAGGCGTTGGTCTTGTTATATTCCATCGAAAGCGGAACCTCCTGGCTGAAAAGGATGTTTTTCAGCAGGTTCAGCGGCTTTTTAGGCAGGATGAAGGAGGCCGATTCCTCCGACCGCAGGTCGGTTCTTTTATATCGTACCAGCTTATGGGCATCGGTGGCGACGAAGGTCACATCGTCGGGCGAGAGTTCGCAGAAAACACCGGAAAGAACCAGCCGCAACTCGTCGTTGCCGGTTGCAAACAGGGTTTTGTTGATCGCCTGGGCCATCATGCGGGCGTCGAGCGTAAGGGCCGTGGTGTCTTCCTGCAGCGGCGTGCGCGGGTATTCTTCGCTCTTATGACCCGAAAGTTTATATTTACCCTCCCCTGCGGAAATTTCGATCATCAGGGTTACCGGGTTGATGGAAAATGCAATGGGAATATCAGGGAATGTTTTTAAGGTATCGACAAGGATCTTGGCGGGTATGGCAATGCTTCCCGTTTCTTCCGACTTGTCGGGCATGATGGTTGCCCGCATGGTGGTTTCGAGGTCGGAGGCGGTGATGGTCAATGAATCTTCGGTTAATTCAAAATGAAAATCATCCAGGATGGGAAGCGTATTGTTTGTGTTGATCACACCCAGGATAGCCTGCAGGTTTTTAAGTAATAGCGTACTGGAGATAATGAATTTCATGGCAGTTTTGTTTCGTTAAAATTGTGTCAAATATACGATATTAATTGGCTTTTTACAATATTATTTATACTCAGTTTAATTTATCATCACACTTTTTCTTCCTGCGGAAGTCGAATTTACGCTCCTCTCCCTTCAGCAAACGGCTGATATTCTTGCGGTGTGTTGCCGGGATAAAAACCGCCACCACCAGCGAAAGACCGACCAGGCCCGGGTGCCGCTCGCCGATTAAAAACCAGACGACGAAGGGGAAGGCAATGGAGGCAATGATGGAGGAGAGCGAGACATAATGGGTGGTTGCCAGCACAAGGATAAACACCGCCAGTACCACCAGGATTGCCAGGGGAAACAGGGCGATCCCGGCCCCGGCGATGGTGCCTACCCCTTTTCCACCCCTGAAGCCCACATAGACCGGGAAAACGTGACCGAGCACGGCGGCAAGCGCCATTCCGATGTAGACATAAACCAGCATTTCATGGTCCTGCCCGTGGATGGGAAGCCAGACAGCCAGTTCAACGGCCAGCCACCCCTTGAGGACATCCATCAGCAGCACCGGGATCCCAGCCTTGTAACCCAGCACCCTGATCACGTTGGTGGCCCCGGCGTTCCCGCTGCCATGCTGGCGGATATCGATGCCATAAAGCATTTTCCCGACCCACACGGCCGACGGAACCGATCCCAGCAGGTAGGCGGCCAGGATCTCCAGGGTGATATATACGACAATCATGTATCAGGTATTAAGGATGTACTGCCGTTGAAAACCGGTTTCCACAGGGGAGTTTGAAGGCCTGTTAAGCCGGCATCAACCAGTTTGCAAAGTAAAATAAAATCCCGGTAACTATTGTGTCTCCTCTGTTTGAAATTTTCGCAGAAAATCACGCTTCTTCCGTTCGGTCGCCAGCGAATAGGAGAAGCCCTTTGCCAGGCTCCTGACCCGTTTCTGTTCGGCGCCCGACTGGACATCCTCCCTTACCGCATCATTGAAGGCCGCGTCGGACGAAAGGGCGATCAGCATCCCCCCCCGGTAGTTGAAGAAATACCAGTCATCCTTGGTCAGCTCGAAGTAGAAGGTGAAATCATCGCCGTTCGTCTTTTTGGTATATTCGATAATCCCCTTCACATAACGGTTTACCTGCACCTTGCCGATGTTGGCAATCCCAATATTCCCATAGGAGACATAGGAGTGTGTAACAGAGTCCCATTTCATGGTGACATCGGCCAGGAAAATGGTGCGGTCGAGCGCTTCGGGAATCTTCTTGAATTTCCCGAGCAGGTCATGTTCATTGGTGAGCCGCTCGCATTCCTGCTTGTCGACCAGGTTTTCGAGCGCCCTGGCAAAGGGGGTGCTCATCAGTTTAACCCCCGGGAGGTTGATCGATTCGAGTTTCCCGCTGAACTTCTGCAATCCCTTCTCCGAGAAGGGGAAATTCAGCGCCGTGGCGCAATGCAGCCTGGCGGAGTCGGGAATGATGAAATAGTCGAGGGTGCCGAAATGCTCCATTTTAAAGGGGCCCGGCTTGAGGCTGAGATTCAGCCTGCCCTCGCCGCGGATCATGCAGTTCCATGTGTTCAGGGAGAAGAAGTTCCCGCGGTCGTTCAGGTTTTTCAGCTTCTCGGCAGAGGCGATGCGGAATTCGGTGGTCGGGAGGTAATATTCGATGAACCCGCCGGAGGTGACCATGGTGGTGTCGCTGAAGCTGATCTTTCGCCTGAAAAACGAAGGGCTGATCTTCACCTCGGTATTGAAGAACATCAGTCCCAGGTTGATAGGTTCGTTTTTGGTATTCCGCAACGGGGCGTTAACCGGGATCTGGACATGGTCGGGGTTGATGGTGCTTTTAAACTTCACCCACTCGGGTGTTGCGGTAAAGCAGGTGCTGACCGGGTGGAATCCCCCGTCGAACAGGAGTATCTTCTCCTGGGCGTGCAGCGTGACATCCCCGCAGAAGGCAAATTCGGGACTCAGTCCGAAATTCGCCGAGTCGCCAATCGCCCCCTGGGCTGCGGTCTGCCTTGTGGTATCAACCCAGATGCGGCTGAAATGGATCTTCTCCCGTTTCCCGGCACGGTCGATGTAGTCATAATCGCCGCTCCCGCCATATTTTTTCCGGGAGGTGATGCCGATATCGGCATTGTAAAACTGGTGCGACCGGTTAACCGTGTTGGCAATGATAATGGCATGGGTAAGCGTTTGCAACTGGGCATCCTTCAGGATGACCACCTTCCCCGAATCGGGATAGACGGCGGCATCGGCCACCTTGATGATCTTCACCTCCTGGGCATAGATGACATTGCTGCGCAGGTTGTACCGGGCTTTGGCCGCAAAGAATTTCAGGGAATCCTGCAAGGGATGGACCGAAATAAACTCCGACCCGGTATAGGCCAGGTCTATGAGCTGCGTCAGGCTGAGCGAATCGGAGACCTTCTTCTTGCTCTGTTCGTTGTAGAGCATGATCTCCTCGCTGTCGATAAGCCAGTCGAAGCGGTCCATCGTACAGATATATTTGTTGATCGGGAAATCGACCCTGGAAATGCCCACGTTTGATTTGAATTCCCCCTTGCGGTGGTCGAAATCAAAATGGGTCTGGTAATTTTTGGTGGAGATGGTCAGGTCGGCCAGGTCGTACGATTTGATACGGAAGTTGGCAATGAGGGCATCGAAGGTTCTGCGTTTGAAGTTGAACCCGCGCGAATCCATCTCGGCATCCCTGATCCTGACGGTACCGTCGCCGCTGAGCAGGTGCGGCGTCAGCCCCAGGCTGCCGGCAAAGGTCGACTGGTTATTGTACATCCCCATTTGCCGGGTGGTGGTGGCAATGGCCAGTGAGTCCTTATAGGGAAGCCAGAACTCGCTAACCGAATCGCCGTTAACCTGGGGAAATTCAACGGGACCGTCAACTTCGACGGCCCTGAAGGTCTTCGCCAGGGTCTTCATGGAATCGGGCAGGAAGGTGATATCGGGCGAATAGCTGGTGGAGTTCAGGTATTTAAAGGTGCCGTCGCCCCGCAAACCACGGTTGCTCAGGTCGATCTTTGCGCTGAAGGTGCCCTTGCCGCCATATACCGGCAGCCCTTCGGGTCCGGTGGTCTTCTCCAGTCCCAGCGAATAATCGGGCCTGACCTTGAGCGGCTCTTCGATCTGGGGAAAGATCCCTGCCGTTACGAGGGAACCTGAAAATTTCAGGCTGTCGGTCACCAGGTCGTCGAGGCCACTGATCGAGAAGGGTTTGACTTCATAATAAAACTTATCCCTGGGATAGACCCCTTTTTGAACCGAGCCATTGCTGTAATAGACCATGGCAGTTGATTTGTTGGTAAAAAGAGGGTATTGTTTCAGCTGTTTCAGCCCCGATTTATTTTTCGGGTCATCGATCAGCAGATCGCCGCTGAGGCTGGTAACCGCGGTTTTGATCCTGACAAGCGGGAAGGTCCCGGTTTTGGGATCGCGCGTCTTACTGGTGACATAGAATAACATGGAATCGACCTGGGGCAGGTTGAGTTTGAATTTATTGTACTCAAAGGAGCAATCATGGGCATAGAAATCAAAAAGTCCTGCACCCAGTTTCCCTGAATAGACAAAATCCATATCCTTTTTCAGCACCACCTCGCCCTTGTCGGGATAGACGTATACCTGCTGGGAATCGCTGAGCGCCACCATCTTGACTCCCTGGATCTTCAGGTCGAAGGTCTCCAGGTTCAGCAAGCCATTGCTGGTATTGGTCACATAGGAGTTGAAGAAGATGACGTCATAGTCGGACCTGCCCATATAGGCATTGATGTAGTTGTACAGTTTGTCTTTGGCCCGCGCCGTTTTATTGTCAACATCGTACAAAAGAAACCCCCTGTTTGCCATATTCAGCAGCTGCGCCTCAACCTGCTCTGCCGGTTTGTTCATATAGCGGGTAATCTCCTCTAGGGTGAAATCACGCGACTTTTTCTGGTTTGTAAAGTTTTTCACGAGGTTCAGCGGGTTGGCATCATCGATGCCCCTGAGCCGGTCATAGCGGTGAGAGGAGTAGTAGTTGCTCGACTCGAACACCGCTTTACTCTCTTTCGATGGCCCCTTCATCATCTCAAAGCTGATCTTTGGCTGGCCCACCATCCAGTAAACGGCCTCACAGTAGATCTCGATTTTATGAAAGGAATCAAACCAGGGGCTGGTCGTAGGCATGCGTTCATCCTTGTTGAAGGAGAGCTCTTTTTTATCATCCATATATTTCATCTGTAACCCGGGATGATAGATGGAATCATTCTCGTGGTATATGGTAATGGATGCCTGTGCCGAATTGATCCGGTCGTTGCGGATAATATAGGTCTTCGAACGGACGATGACAAAGTTCTTACCCTCTTTTTTGAAAAAGAGGCATGCGTCATTATTTTTGTCGCCGGTACCGATGATACGGTTTCCCTCCATGGAGAATCCCCCGAGATAATCGATATTGTTGAACAAACCGGCAATCCCGATCATCTTGTCATAGGAGCTGAACCTGGGATAGGAGGCCTTTTCCTCGGTAACATCGGCCAGTACCTTGTCCTGGTAACGCCCGGCAACAGGGGCGGGGAAGTACTTTTTATTGGTCAGCATGACCGTGTCGGCCGTGAAATTGGAAAACCTCATCTGGATGTTGTACCGGTTAAGGGTCCCGAAAACCTTCTCCGGGTCGCCCCCTGCCCGTTTCCAGTTTACCATCCCCTGCGAACCCCGCCACTGGCTTGTCAGGGGATAATAAGACCCCTTGGTATTGTATATGTTCAGACTATCGTCGTTTGCATAACAGGTAAGGTTGCCCTCCGAAAATACGATGACGGGAACTGTGTCAAAGACAAAACGGAATGCCGCAGGCACGATCTTCCAGCGGGTGGTCGTGGATTTATAAACATCGTTTTCGGCAAAGAGATTCGAGGTCGATTCGAGGAAAGTAAGGAAATTGTGACTGTTCTTGTCGGCCAGCAGTTTCTTCAGTATATCCGACCAGGGGTTGAAATAGCTGTCGGGCTGACGGGTATTGACGAAGATATTGAGGGCATTGACATAGTTGAAGAAATCGGGATAGGGCCTGATCTTCTTTTTAACCATATCATTGAATATGGAATATATTATTTTTTTCTGGCCGGCATCAAATTTCTCCTGGTTCCATTTCTGGACAAAATCCTGCATGTAAGGCGTGATGATCTTCTTTTCATTATCGGCTAGGTTAAAGAAAATGGCATTCAGTTCGCCGACGAACTTGGTGGAATCGCCCGTGAACAGGGCCAGTTTCTGCCCGTATGAAAAACAGGCGGAAAACAGGCCGATCAGCAGGATCAATATACTCCTTAGAGGAATTCTGTTCATTTTACAAATTTAGCGCCAACCCAGTTGTTGGCTTGCTTATGACTGACATAGATGAGCCCCGACATGACCGCCACCTCCCTGATCATCTCCAGGTCCTGTTCATAGAAACCGCTGACAAGCAGGGTTCCGTGGTCATTCAGGTACCCGGCGTAAACAGGGATGTCGTTGAGCAGCACGTTGCGGTTGATGTTGGCCAGGACCAGGTCATAGGCCGGGAGCGGGATCATGGAGGCATCCCCCTGGAGCACTTTAACTTCGCCTGCATCGTTGCTGTTCATATTGTCGAGGGCATTGGCATAGGCCCAGTCGTCGTTGTCGATGGCCACCACCTGCGCAGCCTTCATCTTATAGGCCAGGATCGCCAGCACTCCGGTGCCGCATCCCATATCCAGCACGCGGCTGCCTTCAGGATGTTCATCCAGCAGCAGTGCCAGCATCAGGGAGGTGGTTTCATGGTGGGCGGTGCCAAACGACATTCTCGGTTCGATCACGATATCGTAGGCAATGCCCGGCCGGGGCTGATGAAACGGCGCCCTGACCTGGCACCTGCCGGCAATGGTCACGGCATCATAGGCGCTTTCCCACAAGGCATTCCAGTTTTGGGCCGGGATCGCCTGCATGTCAAAGGTAACCGCGTGATCGGAGTGCAACTGCAGCAGGTAGGCCCCAACGACATCCGCATCATAGAGATCTTCCCGGATATAGCCCTGAAGGGTATCGTCGGTTTCGGTAAAACTCTCAAAACCGAGTTCCGAAAGCTGTGCCATGATAATTTCAGGGTCGAAGTCCTGGAAATTACGGATATTGAATTCGATATATACCATGGCTACAGGGATGAAACGATCTGGATAAACTCTTCGGCCTTGAGCGAGGCGCCGCCGATGAGGCCGCCGTCAACGTCAGGCTGGGCAAAAAGCTCCATCGCATTTTTCCCATTGCAGCTGCCGCCATACAGGATTGAGGTATTGTCGGCGGTTTTGGCGCCGTATTTTTCAGCAACCAGCTGCCTGATATAACCATGCATCTCCTGTGCCTGTTCGTTGGTTGCAGTGACACCGGTACCGATCGCCCACACGGGTTCATACGCTATCACGACCATTCCGAATGCAGAGGCGGCCAGGTGAAACAGCGATTCTTCAAGCTGTTTTTTCACGACGGCAAAATGCTGTCCGGCTTCGCGTTCGGGCAGGAGTTCGCCGCAGCAGAAGATCGGGCGGATGCCATGTTTCAGGAGGGAGTCGACCTTTGCCATGAGGAATTCATTGCTTTCATTGAAATATTTACGGCGCTCCGAATGGCCGGTAATACAATATTCAACCTTCAGCTCCTTCAGCATCGCCGGGCTTATCTCGCCGGTAAAGGCGCCGGCATCGGCAGGGTAAATATTCTGCGCGCCGACCTTGAAGTTTGCCTCTTCAGCAACATCAGAGGCCATTTCGATGTAGAGCGTCGGCGGGCAAAGCACCACCTCGGTGTTGACCAGCTCCATATCGTCAAGTGCGTCGGCAATTTCGGTAATCAGATCTTCAGCTTCAGAAAACACTTTATTCATTTTCCAGTTTCCGGCAACAATTTTCTTTCTCATTTACGTTGTGTGTTTGGGTTTTATGATTGATTTATCTTGTTAAGCACAGTCAGACTCATTGAGGCCGTCAACGGCCCCCTGCCCGTCCCGTTTCCATTCATCATTCAAACTTCATTATTCAATGTTCGTTATTCGTTATTCGTCATTCGTCATTCGTTATTCGATATTCGTTATTCGATATTCAATATTCAATATTCACTTTTTACTGCAGCCGTATCCTTGGATCCAGCAATCCATATAGAATATCCACCAAAAGGTTGATCACGATGAGGATAATCGAAATAAAAAGAACGGCTCCCATGACTACCGGGAAATCGTATTTATCGAGGGCATTAACGATAACGACGCCGATCCCTTTCCAGTCGAACACAAATTCCACAAATACGGCGCCGGCGAGCAGCGAGGCAAGCCAGCCGGAGATGGCGGTGACCACCGGGTTGAGTGCATTTTTCAAGGCATGTTTCAGGATGACCCTGCCTTTGCCCAGCCCCTTGGCCTTTGCAGTCCGGATGTAGTCCTGGGTCATCACCTCCAGCAACGAATTGCGGGTCAGCTCCACGATGATGGCCAGCGGCCGGATACCAAGCGTGAGGGCGGGCAGGATGAGGTTTTTCAGCTCCAGGTAGCTTCCGCGCCCGAAATCATCAACCCCGAACAAACTGCCCGTCATATTCAGGCCGGTGAACCTTACCAATACAAACGCAAAAATCCATGCATTCAGTATGGCAACGAAAAAAGAGGGGAGCGACATGCCCAGGACAGAGAATATGAGCGTGGCCCTGTCGACAAAACTGTTTTTGTAAATGGCGCAGATAATCCCCAGGGCAATGCCGGCGATGATGGCAAAGATCATGGCCACCAGGGCAAGGATGATCGTATTAACAAACCCCTCGGAAAGGATCTCCGTGACATTCCGTTTTGACTGGTACGACCGGCGCAGGTAGGGCACCTTCAGTACCAGGGCCATCCCTCCTGCCGACAGCAGTTTCAGCGTTTTTCCGTATTTGGCAGGGTCGAGGAAGAGAAAGGAGTTCTTATCGCCTGTCGAATGGAGGGAAACCGGCGAGAGGTCATTCAGGTAATTCAGGAACTGAACCGGCAGCGGCTTGTCACGCCCAAGATCTTTGTTGATGGCGATGACGGAGGCAACATCGGCGCGTTGTCCCAGCATCATGCGGGCGGGATCGCCCGGGAGGACGTTGAACAGGAAAAAGACCACCACGATGACCCCCAGCAGGACAAGCAGCCCGTAGCCAAGTCTTTTTATGATAAAATGTCCCATGCTTTCCGGGTGAGGTGTTTGTTGAAGGAAATAACCAAAGGTACAGGCCTGGGCCGTATTTATTTTTTCAGGTATTTTTTCTTTACCTCATCATAGTAAGGAAAATCACGGAAACCCCATTTGGCGATGACGATGCCGTTTTTGATCAGGATGAGGCCGGGACTGGAGCGTACCATGGTTTTAAGCACCACATCGTCGGAGTTGTAGAAGTCGAAAGAGGCGCCGTTTGCCATCCTGAATTTCTTGATGACGGCTGGCAGGGAGTTGGTCAGGCATACAAACGAATAGCCGTCGGCGTACGATTTTTTGAAGAGCGGTAATATCTTGTGAAATCCTTCAACATTGGTCCTGGTGAGGTCATAGGCCACCAGGATGAACTGGTAGTCGGGATTATTGAGCACATTGGCCGTAAAATCGCCTCCGTACTGGTCTTCGATGCGCAGCATCAGCCCCTGGGTATTGGGGTCGACCACCCGCTGGCTTTTAAAGATCCATTCGGATAGCCAGGTGGAATCGTTCCAGGGGTAATTGGGAGAGACATACTCCTTTTCGGCGCCTGTACGTTTGTTTTTGTAGGTTACATAAAAGGTCACCGGCAGGGGTTCGGTCTTGCTGACCTTGTTTCCCACCTTCCATCCCATGAAGTCGATCAGCGGAAGATGGCGGTAGCACTCAACCGACATGGCGGCAAACCCGATCACGGTAACCAGCAGCAGGGCAACATCACCCCATGGGGGCAGCAGGCTTCTGAATTTCTTCCGCCAGGCGAAGATGGGCAGGATCAGGGCCATCAGCACCAGGTTCTTGATAAAGGTCTGCACATTGGTGATCTTCAGGGCGTCGCCAAAGCAACCGCAATCGGGAACAATATTGTACACTGCATCAAAAAAGGTAAGGATGGTAAAGAACATCATCATGGGCAGGAGCAGCCAGACCGTTTTCCGGATCCACAGGTTGAAGAGCAGGCTGATCCCGAGCAGGAATTCAAGGGTGCAAAGGAAGATCGTCAGCACAAGGCTGAAACTCATGAACCAGGGTATGTTAAAGGCGATAAAATAATCATCCATCCGGTAAACCGTGCCCAGCGGGTCGATTCCCTTTACAAAACCTGAAAATATGAATACCAGTCCTACAAGGATCCTGAAAATAGTCCTTAAAATCTTCATGCGAATAAATTTGAGGCTAAAATTAACAAAAATCTGCCTATTGGTCGTACTTTTGGCCCCTGAATTTAACAAATAAATAACAATTCCGGCATCTCCGGGAGATTGACCTACGGGTTTCTCCCGGATGTATTAAAGAGGGAAAAGATCGATGTCAAGGTTATATTGCGGTTCGAAGTCGCTGGATTTATCGGTTCCACAGGTTATGGGGATCCTCAATGTAACGCCCGACTCCTTTTATGACGGCGGCCGGTTCCCCGACATGGGTTCCAGGATACGGCATGTTGAGAAAATGGTGCGTGACGGCGCCGCCATCGTCGATGTAGGGGCTGTTTCCACGCGGCCGGGCGCTCCTGCCGTGGAGGAAAAAGAGGAGATGACCCGGATCACAGAGGCGCTGGGGAGGCTTTGCAGGGAATTCCCGGGAACGGTTTTTTCAGTCGACACCTATCGCCCGTGTGTTGCAAGGGCAGCGGTTGAAAAAGGCGCGGGGATGATCAACGACATTTACGGCGGCCGTTTTGATAAAGCCATGATTGACACGGTTGCCGCGCTGAATGTACCCTACGTGCTGATGCACATGAAGGGGACGCCTGAAACGATGCAGCTGGCCCCCTCCTATTCCGATGTCGTGGCCGAGGTCACCTACTTCTTTGAACAGCAGCTGGCCCAGTGCAGGGAGAAGGGAGTTCGCCAGGTCATCATCGACCCGGGGTTCGGGTTCGGCAAAGAGGTGACCCACAACTTCACGCTGCTTTCGCGGCTCAACAGCTTCCTGTCGCTTGGTGCGCCCATCCTGGCGGGACTTTCCCGCAAATCGATGATCAACCGGGTTCTGAACACCGCCCCGCAGGATGCCATGAACGGGACCACTGTTTTAAATACCATTGCCCTGCTGAAAGGGGCGTCAATCCTGCGCGTGCACGATGTAAAGGAGGCATCGGAGGCGATCCGGCTCGTGAAAATGGCCGGATAACGGGAATTTGTTAACTTTGAAAAGATATCTGACCGAAAGGATCAGGAATTCAACCAATCCTTTTTACTGTTCTTATTAATCAAACCTTATGTTGCTTGTAGGCCTTTTTTCTTTACGTATCGTAGATATTGTTGACATTATCCTGTTTGCCATCCTGTTATATGAAATTTACAACCTGGTCAAGGGTACCGCCGGTATCCGGATATTTATCGGCATCATCGCCCTGTACCTCATCTGGAAGGTTGTCAAAGCGCTGCATATGCAGCTGCTCACCGAAATCCTCGGACAGTTCATCAGTGTTGGGGTTATCGCACTGATCGTGGTTTTTCAACCCGAAATAAGACAGTTTTTACTGATGGTGGGGAACCTCCGGATCATCAAGAACCAGCGCAGGCGTTTTTTGTTCTGGCGATTCAAGGTCAACAATCCCATCAACCTTAACATCGACAAGATCGTAAAGGCCTGTCAGAAGATGGCCGAAACAAAGACCGGGGCCCTGGTCGTGATTACGCAGCAAAATGAACTGGCCCAGTATATTGCCACCGGACAGCCGGTCGACGCCTATATCTCCGAGGTCCTGATTGAAACGATCTTCTTTAAGAACAGTCCCCTCCACGACGGGGCCGTGGTGATTATCGGCGACAAGATCAGGGCTGCGCGTTGCATCCTGCCGGTATCGAACAAATCGACGATTCCTCCCTTTTACGGGTTACGCCACCGGGCGGCCGTCGGGATTACCGAAAAATCGGATGCAATCGCAATCATCGTTTCGGAAGAACGCGGCGAAATCGCCTATTCGTACGAGGGACGGCTGTACGAGAACATCTCCCCCTCTGGTTTGTCGAATTTCCTGGAGAGCCTTTTTAAATAATGCAGGAATGCAGGAATGCAGGAATGCGGGAATGCAAACAATGAAGGCAATGCAAACAATGCAAACAATGCGGGAATGCGGGAATGGTTATTTCCGTTTTTTGGGTTTGGTGGTTTTGGCAAGGGAGTCGGCGATGCGCAGGCTGTCGGCGTGGCGTTTTGCCTCGAATTCCTTTACCAGCGCTTCGGGTGATTTGCCCAGGTTCGCCAGGGCCAGTTTGGCATCCTTTACGAAATCGTTTTTGGGATATTTTTCCATGAATTGCAGGTAGGTCTCGCGGGCCTTGTCAAGATCGTGAACCACGTTTTCATAGACAAAGGCTTTAAAAAACATGCAGATGGCCGCTTTCGGTTTATCAGGGTAATTCTGGATATACTGGTCGAACAAGGCAACCGCCTTTCCTCCTTCGCCCATGTTCATCACCACATTGGCCGATTTAAACAAAAAACCGGGCGACATGGTATCCTTGGGATGATCCTTGATAAAAGCTGCATAAAGCTGCAGCAGGGTGTCGGCCTTTTCTTTGTCAAAACTGACCGATTCGGGGGCAAAGAGCCGTTTTTCAAGGCCCTGTATCCTGGCTACCGTTTTGTCGCGCGAAGGGCTGCATCCTGCAAGTATGGCAAAAACACCACAAATTAATACTACTGTCGTTCTTTTCATTGTTACAATTATCGGTTCATTTTTCGGTTATCTTCTGCCCTTTTTAATCTGGGGGAACAGCATCTTATACGAAACTTCCACATTTCCCTTGCTGATCTCGGCCAACCGTCGTTTGAGCAGCATCTTTTTCAGGGATGGCAGGCGATCTACAAAGACGATGCCTTCAATGTGGTCATATTCATGCTGGATGATCCTGGCGAGAACGCCGTCGTAGCGTTCATCATGTTCAACGAAATTTTCGTCGAGGTATTTTATATGGATCACCGGTTTGCGCATAATATCCTCGCGAAGCCCGGGGAAACTCAGGCAGCCTTCGTTAAATGAGAACTCCTCTCCCTCTTCACGGTAAATCTCGGCGTTGATCAGGGCTTTCCTGAAGTGCTCCGCTTCCGGGTATTTTTCCGCGAAAGCAGAGGCATCGATCACAATGACCCTGATGGAACGGTTCACCTGGGGGGCTGCCAGCCCTACCCCATCCGACTGGTACATGGTCTCCCACATATTTTCAAGAAACTCGCCGAAATCAGGGTAGCCGGCATCAACCGGTTCTGCAACCTTCTTCAATACAGGATGTCCATAGGCAACTACTGGCAATATCATATCTTTTCCATTTTTCTTAAACCATGATTGTCAACCGGGTGCCGGCCAGGCCATTTCACCTCCTGCGCCTACCGCGACCCATAACTCACCATCTCCATGTACGACTGGAGGATGATGGTGGCGCTCACCGTGTCGACCAGCGTCTTGTCCTGCCTGTCCTTTTTCTTCAACCCGGCCTCCCGGATGGTCCAGGTGGCCATTTTCGAGGTAAAACGCTCATCCATGCGGTGAACAGGAATCGAAGGAAAGACTTTCCTGAGCTTTCCAACAAAGGGCTCGATGAACATTGCCGATCCGGAGGCCGTATTGTTCATCTGTTTTGGTTCGCCGACGACAAAACATTCAACAGTGTTTTTCAGGACATAATCCTGTAAAAAATCAAGCAGGTCGGAGGTTTTGACGGTGGTCAGGCCTGTGGCGATGATCTTCAGCTCGTCTGTCACGGCCAGCCCGGTCCGCTTTTGCCCGTAATCAATTGCAACAATCCTGCCCATTTACCCGATTTTGTGCAAAGGTACAAAGTTTTGAAATTTTATCTAATTTTGGAAAGGAGTATTAGGGGGAAAAGATGACGGTTGACATGCGCTGCAAGGCACACTTTGTGATCCTTGTTAACGTATTGCGACCGGTCAACTTAGAATACAGGGTTGAAAATTAACCACAATGACACAATGAAGGCACAATGTTCACCAGGAAGGCCATTGTGAACTTTGTGTAAACCATTGTGAGCTTTGTGGTTAAATCAAACGTATTCATTCCGGTGACAGGATTCTTATTAACAACGAAAATATATTATACAGACTCCGGGCCCCATGGAGTTTCCCAAAGTAAAACGATATATGACCGACTTGAAATCAATGATAGAATCAGCCTGGGAGGACCGGGAGTTGCTGAAACAGGAGGAGACGAGGGAGGCGATCAGGGAGGTTGTCGCCCGGCTTGACGGGGGAATGCTGAGGATTGCCAGCCCGGAGGCGGGGAAATGGATTACCCACGAGTGGATCAAAAAGGCGGTTATCCTCTACTTTCCCATCATGAAGATGGAACTGATCGAAGTGGGTCCCTTCCGGTTTTATGATAAGATCCCCCTGAAGAGGGACTATGAAAAATCAGGTATCCGCGTTGTTCCCCATGCCATTGCCCGTTATGGCGCCTTCATTTCAGAGGGGGTCATCATGATGCCCTCCTACATCAATATCGGTGCATGGGTCGGTCCCGGAACCATGATTGACACCTGGGCCACCGTAGGCTCCTGCGCCCAGATCGGCAGCCACTGCCACCTCAGCGGCGGGGTCGGCATCGGCGGGGTGCTGGAACCTGTCCAGGCGGCGCCCGTGATCATTGAAGACCATTGTTTCCTGGGTTCCCGCTGCATCGTAGTCGAAGGGGTCAGGGTTGGGCGCGAAGCGGTGCTGGGGGCCAATGTCGTATTGACGGGATCCACAAAAATCATCGATGTCTCGGGCGATAAGGCCATCGAATACAAGGGTTATATCCCCGAAAGGTCGGTGGTTATCCCGGGAACGCTGCCAAAAGTTTTTCCCGCCGGCACATACCAGGTACCCTGTGCGCTGATCATCGGTCAGCGGAAGCCATCCACCGACCTGAAAACCTCGCTGAACCAGGCCTTACGCGAATTTGACGTAGCCGTATGACGAACAGGATCCTGGTCATCCAAACCGCCTCCATCGGCGATGTCATCCTGGCAACCCCCGTGGTGGAGAAATTACACAGGCATTTCCCCGGCAGCGCCATCGACCTGCTGGTGAAAAAGGGGAATGAATCGCTGTTTGCCGGCCACCCCTTTCTGCACGAGGTGCTGGTGTGGGATAAGCGGAGCCGTTCGACCCCCAACTTCATCCGGCTGATGAGGCAGGTACGGAGAAACAGGTACAGCCTGGTTGTCAACCTCCAGCGCTTTTTCAAGACCGGGCTGATGACCGCCTTTTCCGGTGCTGCCATGACCATCGGGTTCGACAAGAACCCGCTCTCCTTCCTGTTTACGAAGAAGATTGCCCATACCCTCGACGGCATTCACGAGATCTACCGTAATTTGTCGCTGGTTGAGGCGATTACCGGCGAGGGTGCCTGTATGCCACGGCTTTACCCGTCCGCCCCGGATGCTGCGCATGTGGCGCCGTTCAACGCCGGCATCTATTACACGCTTTCGCCCGCATCGCTGTGGTTTACCAAGCAATATCCCCTTGAAAAATGGGTTGACCTCATCAAACAGGTACCTGTTGATTCCCATATATACCTGCTGGGAGCCGGCAATGACCACGAACTATGTGCGGAGATCATGGCAAAGGCGGCACACCCCAATGCCAGGAATCTTGCCGGTAAACTGACGTTCCTTCAATCGGCTGCCCTGATGCAGCATGCCGCGATGAATTTCACCAACGACTCGGCCCCCATGCACCTGGCTTCGGCGGTCAATGCGCCGGTCACAGCCATCTACTGTTCCACGATACCCGGCTTTGGCTTTGGGCCCCTGTCAGATGATTCGGCAGTGGTGGAAATGGATCACCCCCTCCCCTGCCGTCCCTGCGGACTGCACGGGTACAGGAGCTGCCCTGAAAAACATTTCCGTTGCGGATATGAAATAAGGAATGAACAGTTGACATCCAGGTTGTTACATAATATCAATCCCTGATTTTCAACATACGTAAATGTTGGGCAATTTGTCCACAACTTTCCCGTTATCTATCGCGTAACTGATCGGGGCCGGGAAAAACCGCCCAATCCTGAAACCTCACACTTTCCAACATGAAGAGACCCGCGACCTCTGCCGGCGAGGAAATCAACACCTGCATCCGGATTTTAAAGGAGGGAGGAATCCTTCTTTACCCCACCGACACCATCTGGGGTATCGGGTGCGATGCCACCAATGCCACTGCCGTCGAGAAGATTTACAAATTGAAAAACAGGACAGAGAGCAAGAGTATGATCATTCTGACCGACACGCCTGAAAAGATCCAGCGTTACGTGAAGGTCATGCCCGAAATGGCCTGGGACCTGGTCGACTTTGCCGAATCACCGCTGACGATCATCTACCCGGAGGCTCAGAACCTGGCCGCCAATGTCATTGCCGACGATCGTTCTGTGGCCATCCGGGTCGTAAAAGACGAATTCTGCCGGCAATTGATCCGGCAATTCGGCAAACCCATCGTCTCAACATCTGCCAACCTCTCGGGCGGGGATCCCCCTGCGAACTACAACGCCATCGACCAGAGGATCATCGAAGGGGTTGACCATGCAGTGGATGCTTCGTTCGGGCAACCCGGCAATTTCAGGCCTTCGCAGATCATCAAACTCGACGTTAACGGAGAATTCCGGATCATCAGAAAATAAAGTAAAACCACCTTTGCCCATGAAGTCAGCCCTTTTCCTGTTTTTCTCCTTTATTATGTTCTTTTCGGCCTTGTCGGTATCGGGCGGACCAGATGAAAACCCTACCCGGGCATCGGTCAGTGGCCGGCTTACCGACAAGCGCAGCGGAGAGGCGCTGGTGGGAGCCACCGTTTTTGTCAGGGAGCTGAAAACTGGCGCTGTCTCCGATGTATATGGCAACTACTCGCTGACCATGAACGCCGGGAAATACACCCTGATATACTCCTATGTGGGTTACCAGACCATCGAAAAAACTGTGGACCTGACGGTAACAAAGGATGTGAGGATCAGCCTGGAGCTGGAGGCGCTGCTGCGTAATCTGAAGGAGGTGGAGATCACCAGTGAAAAGAATGATAAAAATGTGGTAAAGCCCGAGATGAGCACCTTCCGGATGGATATCAAGACCATCCAGCGAATTCCCGCCCTCTTCGGCGAAGTGGATGTGATCAAGGCCATCCAGATGCTGCCCGGGGTGCAGTCGGTCGGCGAGGGTTCAAGCGGATTCAGCGTCAGGGGCGGCGCCTCCGACCAGAACCTGATCCTGCTTGATGAAGCCACTGTTTACAATGCCTCCCACCTGATGGGTTTTTTCTCGGTATTTAACAATGACGCCATCAAGGATGTGAAGCTATACAAGGGCGATATCCCTGCGAATTACGGGGGCCGGCTTTCATCGGTACTCGATGTGAGGATGAATGAAGGCAATACCAAGAAAATCGAGGTAAACGGCGGGATCGGCCTGATCTCCAGCCGCCTTACGGTCGAAGGCCCCATCCTGAAGGACCGATGTTCGTTTGTCATCTCAGGGCGCCGCACCTATGCCGACCTGTTCCTGCCACTCTCCTCCAACGCGTCGCTCCACAACGACAAGCTTTACTTTTATGACCTGAACGCCAAGATCAACTACAAGATCAACGACAACAACCAGATCTTCCTCTCGGGATATTTCGGGCGCGACGTGTTTAAAAACGGGTTTGCCCAGATGCAATGGGGCAACGAAACAGCCACCCTGCGCTGGAACCACCTCTTTACCCGCCAGCTCTTCTCCAACTTCTCCTTCATTTACAGCAATTACCTTTACAACCTGAGCACACCTACCGGCAACACCAATTCGTTCGACTGGACCTCCTATCTCCGCGATCTCGGGGCCAAGGGCGACTTCAGCTATTACCTGAATACCCGGAATACGATCCGTTTCGGGTTTTCGGAGATCTATCACATGTTCAGCCCGGGCGAGGCGAAGGGAATCGGGGAGCAGTCGGTGCTGAAATCGGTAAAGGTTCCCAACAATTACGGGTTTGAGACGGGGATCTATGCCAGCAACGAGCAAAAATTCGGCGACCATTTTACTGCCAAGTATGGCTTGCGGCTCTCGATGTTCCAGAATACGGGGCCAGGCACTGTTTACCACTACACCCAGTCACATACGGTAATTGATTCAACGGTTTACAAATCGGGCACGCTGTACAACACCTATACCGGGCTTGAACCAAGGCTCGGGTTACTCTATGATTTCAACAGCCGTCATTCGATCAAGGCCAGTTATGCCAGAACCTACCAGTACCTGCAGCTGGCGCAGAATTCGACAGTCGGTACGCCGCTCGACGTCTGGTTCCCGGCCAGTCCCAACATCAAGCCGCAGCTTGCCGACCAGGTGGCCATCGGCTATTTCCGCAATTTCCGTCACAACACCATCGAAACCTCTGTGGAGACCTATTATAAATGGATGCAGCATGTGGTTGACTTCAAAGATTTCGCCAAACTGCTGCTCAACGACACCCTCGAAGGGCAGGTACGTACCGGCAAGGCTTATTCCTATGGGGTAGAGTTCCTGGTAAGGCTGAATGAGACGAAATTCAACGGCTGGGTCAGTTATACCTGGTCGCGCACCTTCCGCCAGATCCAGGAGATCAATAACGGCAACCCCTACTCTGCACCATACGACAAGCCCCACAACATCTCGGTGGTGATGAACTACGTGATCAGCAAACGGTGGGCCGTCTCGGCCAACTGGGTCTATGCAACCGGCGCCCCGGTCACCTTTCCCATCGGGCGCATTGAAATCGGCAACAAGATCAGCGTGATCTATTCCGACAGGAATCAGTACCGGTACCAGGACTACCACAGGCTGGACTTCGCGGTAACCCTCTACAGCAAAGAGAAGGCAGGTCGCAAATTCAACTGGGATCTTAACTTTTCGGTCTACAATGTCTACGACCGCCATAATACCTGGTCGATCAATTTCACCCAGGATAACATCAACCCTAACACCACCTATGCAGAAAAGGTTTACCTTTTCGGGATCATTCCCTCCGTCACCTTTAATTTCCATTTCAACAATGACTAGGAAACTTTTCTATATCATCCTGTTGGCAGTTATCGCCGTTTCCTGCACCGAGAAGGTCAACCTGAAACTTGACTCGACCTATACCCGGTTGGTGGTGGATGGCAATGTACAGTCGGATACAGGGATCTATGCCGTCGCGCTTACCACCTCGGCCGATTACTTCTCCAATGCGCCGCTGCCAAGAGTCCACAATGCCACTGTTACGGTTACGGATGGCGCAAAAATGTTCACCCTGCATGAATCCCAACCGGGCGTTTCTGGCATTTACCAGACAGACCCGGGATTTGCCGGCCAGGTCGGAAAATCCTATACCCTGCATATTTCCCTGCATGATCCCATTGGAGGGATTTCTTCCGCAGAAGCCACCTCGGAGATGCCATCGGTTCCCCATCTCGATTCGGTTGCCGCCGTTTTTGAAACCCCCTCAAATCACCCGAAGGGTCGGTGGATCATCAAACTATGGGCGCAGGACCCCGGAAATGAAGCCAATTTTTATCTGTTCAACCTTTATAAAAACGGGAGACTGATGACCGACACCATTAACAAGAAGGCTATTTCTGATGATAAATTCTATAATGGCAGTTATATGGATGGGGTGCCGGTGATGCGGCTCAACAATGAAAATACATGGGAGGCGCTTAAACCCGGGGATACCATCACCCTGCAGATGTCGGGTATCACCAAGGAGTACTACAACTTTATCCAGGAGGTTGACCTCTCCGGGCTCAACATCCCGTTTTTCACAGGACCGCCTGCCAACATCAAGGGGAATGTCAGCAATGGCGGCATCGGTTTCTTCGCCGCCTGGTCGAATAGTTTCAAGAGTGCCATTGTGCAATAGAGTATCATAATAATGGCTGTAAACTGAAATGGCGAAACCGTGAAAGTGTTACCTTTGGCGGATAAACAGCATTTTTATGAAAAATTATCTGAGGTTGGCCGGGTGGATCCTGGCGGCAGCCGTTCTGATCGTGCCTGCAATGGCCGTGGCACAGGTGAAACCGCATGATTTCCGGGGATCGTGGGCCGGGAAACTCAAAGTACAGGGAATGGAACTGCGGCTGGTGATGAATGTAGCCTTCAGCCCGGCCGACAGTATGACGGTAACTTTCGACAGTCCCGACCAGGGGGCGATGGATCTGCCCACCAGCAAGGTGTTGATCAAAGATGATTCAATATTGGTTTCTTCCAAAAAAATAGGTGGGAAATTTTCCGGCAGGATGAATGCTGATCATAACGCAATCCCGGGAAGCTGGAAACAGGGAGGAATGGCATTCCCGCTAACCATGGAAAAGCAGGAGAAGCCCGTCACGCTGAATCGTCCGCAGGAGCCGCACCACCCGTTTCCATATCTTACCGAGGAGGTGTTTTTCCCCAACAGGGAGGGGGGATTCAACCTGGCCGGCACGCTGACCCTTCCCGAAAAGGGTGGCCCGTTCCCCGTGGCGATCCTGGTTACAGGCTCAGGCCCCCAGAACCGTGATGAAGAGTTGCTGGGGCACAAACCCTTCCTGGTCCTCTCTGATTACCTCACCCGCCAGGGGATTGCCGTACTGCGTTACGACGACCGCGGGGTTGCAGCCTCAGGCGGGGAGTTCAAGACCGCCACGACCCTCGATTTCGCCACCGATGCCGAGGCAGCCCTCTCATTCCTGCAGAAAAGAAAGGACATTGATATCACAAAGATCGGCATCATTGGTCACAGCGAGGGAGGGATCATTGCCCCCATCGTGGCTTCGCGCCATCCCGAACTGGCCTTCGTGGTACTGATGGCCGGTCCCGGGCTCACGGGGGAGCAGATCCTGCTGCTGCAGTCGGAACTGATCGCCCGGGCCGAAAAGGGAGATGAAAAAACCATCGCGGCAAACCTCAGCCTGAGTGCCGGGATGTACAAGGTGATCCGGAAAACCGCCGACAATGCCAAGGCGGAAAAAAAGCTCCGCGACCTCTTTACGGCCATGGACAAAAAGAATGCCCGCGACACCAGCTACCATAAACAAACGGAGGAGGCGATCAGTGCGGAAATCAAAACCCTTACTTCTCCCTGGTTCCGGTGCTTTCTAACCCTCGATCCACAGGACTACCTTACCAAGGTAAAATGCCCACTGCTGGCCATCAACGGCAGCCTCGACCTGCAGGTGCCGTCAAAGGAGAACCTGGCGGCTATTGAAAGGGCCATGATCTTCGGCGGAAATGTCGGCTACACGGTAGAGGAACTTCCCGACCTGAACCACCTTTTCCAGCATGCCACCACCGGAAGTCCGACAGAATATTCGAAGATCGAAGAGACCATCTCCCCCGGGGCGATGGATATGATGGCGAGGTGGATACTGAATAATGTGGGCAGGTAGCGCACGGGCAGGCCGGAGAACCACCAAAAATCCGGGCTGAATAAAACACTAAAAATCCAGGTCCCGGCTTCTGACATTTATTGCGGTACAGCGCGAAATACCAGGTACCAAAAACGAAGTACGAAGTTTGGGATCAGCCGGCCGTTGTTCCTCCTTCGAACTTTGTACTTCCCACTTTCATTTGTACTTTGTACATTGTATTTCGTACTTAAAATGGGCTTTGTCGCGTCATTTAAATTCAATCACCTGGGAAATGTCAACACACTGAAATTGAGAAGCGTCAGCAGTCAGGAAACAATAAAAAAACCAGGTGTCGCATCTCGGGATGGAGGGCACCTGGTTTTTCCAACAGATGGTTATCCTGATATTTTCAACTGGCTGTCGCCCCGTTTCTTCTCCTCGTGACATACACCGAACCCACCATCACCAGGATACCTCCCAGCAGGATAAGCCCCCACTGCCCGAGGGTCGGAACGGCCGAAGGCGCACCCGCAGGATGGAAGGAAATATCATCGACACCGAAATTACCCGCATTTCACGAGAAAACAACCGACCTCGCTGTACCAGCAAAATTTATTGTCAACGGTGTCCATACACAAACATTATATGATCCGCAGGTACCAGCATTGTTGTAGGCTCCTGATGAGGTAGCCAGGAGATTGCCCGTACCATCAGGCCCGTCAAAAATGTTGACGGTCCAGTTTGTTTTATAAGCCGCATAATAGAACGATAAACTTGTATTAAAACCAGCTGCTACATTCATCAACATGCTGGCTGAAAGGCTTACAGCAACTGTTACCGGTGAAGGCTCATTGGTAAAAGTCCCGATGCCATCACGTACACCAACGGTGCCGGGAGAAAAAGTAACGCCATAGTTTGGTCCCCCGGCTCCACTATAATAACTGCCAACAGGGTAAAAATCGCCAATTCCTTCAAAATCGAGCAACACATTGCCGCCCGGAAATTTCGGTGCCTGATGGTTCCCTGCCGCGGGCAGGTGCATGTTCGCCTTCGGGACGATGCCGTTGCGAAAGAAAGGTGATTGCTTTTAGGCCATGATCACGGAGGTGAAGAGCAGAAAGGCCAGTAAAAGGGTTTGTTTTTTTATGAATAATAGTTTTGTGTGAGTATAAGGGTTAGATCAGCATCATGAAGAGAATCCGGGAATAATAATAATAATAATAATCTGATTAATCACAATTACACCAGTAACAATCCTGCAATCTTCTTTTGCCTGCGAAAGGACTGTCTTAAGGTAACCGGCATCTTATTCTATTACTACCTCTACTCTCTTTTTCTGCCACAAAAAGAAAGTAGCAAAGAAAAGTCACCGCTACATGACAGTCACCAAAAATCTTCGTCATACGCTAAACTGCGGAAACTCGTCGCTTCGCTCCTCGGACAGTCCACAGTTTTACGTTCATTCCCCGATTTTTTTAACGTGACTTTCATGAGGCGGCCAGCCTGCTTAGCCAGGGTTGTTCCTGGATTACAAGGTAAAGTTGCGATCAAACAATAAAAATAAAAAACAAAACCCGGCTGCAGATTTTTTGCAATTATTTCGCTACTTCACTATCTCCATCCTTCTCGTTTCCAACACGTTTCCTCCGCCGGCAAGCCGGTAAAGATAGAGCCCGGTCCTGAGCCCTGAAGTGGAAACATCAACCTGTGTTGTATTGGCTTTTACCGGTACACTGACAAGGGTCCTGCCGGCAAGGTCGGTAACCTCGAGCATCATATCCCTGTCGATGGCCGTAAGCAGGATGGTGGTGTGGTCGCCGGCGGGGTTGGGGAAGTTCTGGCCAAGGTGAGCCCCTTCAGCCTGCGTTGTACCGATACCTACCGGTGTTCCGCCAAACCAGATGCGCGCCTTCTTGATGAGCTCGTTGCGGGCATTATCAGCCGACATCATCTCCAGGCTGGTGGCCAGGTAAACGGTTTTCCAGGTGCCGTTGCTCGCCTTTACACCGCCGATTTTTGTCTGGGCCGTATTGTAATAAAAGATATTGGCACCAACACCCACTGCATTGATTTCATCGGGGAAGAAATTGGAGCCGCCGTAAACGTTGGTAAGCGGCGAGGTCGGGACCTGTCCGAAATCGGGATCGGTGGTATTGGCGATATACTGGTTGTTCGCTGTGGTGCCGTCACTGTTAAAATGGGCGCCCAGGTAGTTGGTATAAAAGGCCTTGGTGGAATCGGTTCCGTGACCGCCGCTGGAAGCCGCCGTCCAGGTATCCCAGCCGATATCCTGTCCCGAGACCAGCATCCGTTTGCCGGCATTCAGCTCCGATTTGAAGATGGCGACCGACTCGTCGGTAAAGGCAGGGAAGGACCAGCCTACGTTAAAGAAATAATTTACCACATCTGATACGCAGTCATACTGGAAGGCCTTTTTGTAGGTGGTCAGGTCGACAACCGCATAGGCGGTGCTACCCGAATAGACCAGGGCATCGATATACTTCTGCTGGAAACTGGCCGTCGACAGGCCGCTGCCGTCGCCCCATCCACCGTCATTGTTGATGATAAGTTCCGTTACGCCCGACATCACGAAGGATTTCAGCGTCACGGCGGCAAACTGGAGGTTAACCAGCGATTTCATGGAGATGGAATAGGTGCCAAGCCCTGCTCCCGGTCCGACATGTGCCTCTACGACCAGGTCATAGGTCGACTTTGCAGGGATCGAGATATCGACCGAATCGGAATGAACCGTACCGTTGATCGAAAAATCGGAATTCCATCCCGTCGGCTGGCTTGAGATAAGTTTAAAGCGGAAAAGCTCGGCAGCGGCGCCAAGGTTATGCACCTTGTAATGGAAGGTCTTCAGGTCGCCGGTGGCGCCTTTTTTAAAGGTGGGGTCGATGCCTACCAGTTCCCAGTCAGGGTCGATGGATGATCCTGAATTGACGATCGCCTTGGTGGTTTCATTCTGGATAAAGGCGAGGGAATAGATCTGGGTGGTGTCCCACTTGGTGAGATCGAGGTTATAGGTATAGGTGAGCGTTACAGAATCGCCGATGGCAGCTGGAACAAAAGCATCGCCGGCAGTGGAGGGCAGCATTTTGCGGAAAACATCCGAAAAGTCCTTCTCCCCGTTCGAGCCGGGGGGGGTGGTATAATGGACCCAGTTTTCACAAACGGCAAGCCTGATCTTATAGTTGGCGGCGGGGATGGTATCCACGGTAAACACCTTCACCTTCACGGTACGGGTAACTCCGTTGGAGGTCTCCTTCACAATAACCCTGATCGGGGCGGGGTCGGATGCGAAATTATCGACCAGTGCCTGGGTAACCCCTGTGGGGCTGCCTTCGTACTGGTTGCCAAGACCAATGACATCAGGTACGCCGGTAACGCTGTAATAGGTTACACGGTCGGCTACCTGGGTAGGATTATAGGCATTCATCGGGTCGACACCAGGCCAGCTGGTGTGGTACGAAATCTGGTGAACCCTGCCGATATTGGCATTGAGCGTAGCCTGCATGGCAGGATTCTGGGCGGCACACGGTGCGCAGCTTGCCTGCGTAAAGTGTTCAAAGATCACATAATGTTTTGCCTGGGCATATAAACCTGTCGTAACACAGGTCAATACGGCAACCAATAGAGAAAGTACAGTTTTTTTCATGCGATTTGTTTTTCTGGGTTGATAATGCACAAATTTAACGATAATACTGAATGCTAATTCATCTCTTGTCCGTGAAATTATCTTATTTTTGACTGGCCGATAATTTTACCATGGCGGAGGCCGGCCAGATTTGTAATTTGTAATTTTTTCAAGAATATGGATTTTTCCCTGAACGCTGTTTCCCCGGTCGATGGCCGGTATCATAATGTCACCGAACCCCTGTCGGCCTATTTTTCCGAAGGCGCCATCATCCGCTACAGGCTGCTGGTGGAGGTGGAATATTTCATTGCCTTGTGTGAAATCCCATTGCCTCAGCTGGAGGGTGTGGATAAGAAAAAGTTTCCCGGAATAAGGAATATTTATGAGCAATTCAGCGAAGACGATGCCCTGCGGGTTAAAGAGATTGAAAAACGGACCAACCACGATGTAAAGGCTATCGAGTACTTTGTCAGGGAACAATTCGAAAAGGCTGGTTTGGGCGGATTCAGGGAGTTTGTCCATTTCGGTCTTACTTCGCAGGATATCAACAACACCGCATTCCCGATGGCCATGCGCAACGGTTACCGGGAGGTACTTGAACCGCTGCTGGAGTCGATCTACACCACGCTCGTTGCCAGGAGCCGGGAGTGGCTGCACGTGCCGATGCTGGCCCACACGCACGGGCAACCTGCCTCACCCACAACCGTAGGCAAAGAGCTATATGTATTTGCCGAACGGCTTGGCATGCAGCTGGCCCTGCTGGAGACCATTCCCATCTCCGCCAAATTCGGCGGTGCCACCGGGAATTTCAATGCACATCACGCCGCCTATCCCTCGATCGACTGGGTTGGATTCTCCAACCACTTTGTCAATGAAACCCTTGGCCTTGAACGATGCCAGACCACCACGCAGATCGAGCATTATGACAATATGGCGGCCTTCTTCGACAACCTGAAGCGCATCAACACCATCCTGACCGATCTTGACCGCGACCTGTGGATGTATATCTCGATGGAATATTTCAAGCAGAAGGTCAAGGCGACCGAAACCGGTTCCTCAACGATGCCGCACAAGGTAAATCCCATTGATTTTGAGAATTCGGAGGGGAATCTCGGGATCGCCAATGCCATCTTTGAGCATCTTTCGGCCAAGCTCCCGGTATCCCGCCTGCAGCGCGACCTTACCGACTCAACAGTGATCCGCAACATCGGCGTGCCCATGGCCCATTCGGTCATCGCCTACCGGTCGTTGCTGAAGGGACTTGATAAGCTGATCCTGAATGAAACGAAGCTTGCCAGGAGCCTCGACGACAACTGGGCCGTCGTCTCCGAGGCGATCCAGACGATCCTGCGCCGCGAATTGTATCCCGCCCCCTATGAAGCGCTGAAGGCCCTTACCCGCGGGCACGACGGCATCACCCATACAACCCTGTTAAGGTTCATCGACGGGCTGGATGTTTCGAAACAGGTGAAGGACGAGTTAAAATCCATCACCCCCGAGAACTATACCGGCATCATCTCTGAAATTTAATCTTCACCACCAAATTAATTTGATGCTGCGAATGGCCTCTTCTTTCAGACTCAACCAGGTTTCCCAATCCATCAGGAAAAGCTGGGATGAACAACCCCTGATCCTCATTATGGGTCTCGCTATCCTTTTCAGGCTGCTGGCGGCAATTTTTGCCAAAGGCTGGGGGATGCTCGATGATCACTTCCTGGTGATTGAATCATCCCAATCGTGGGTTGACGGGTACGACTATAATGACTGGCTCCCTGGAAGCAAAACCAATACCGGTCCGACGGGACACAATTTTTTTTACCCCGGGATTCATTTTTGCCTTTTTACCCTGATGAAATGGCTGCACATCAACGACCCCCAGTTCAAGATGCTGCTTATCAGGCTGCTTCATGGCGGATTTTCGCTGATAACTGTTTGGCTGGGATACAGGATCGTAGAAGTTTTTGAGGATAAACGTTCCGCCAGGCTGGCCGGGATCCTGCTGGCACTTTATTTCTTTATGCCCTGGACAGGGGTTAGAAACCTGGCTGAATCTACCAGCATACCCTTTGTCATGCTGGGATTCTGGCAGACCCTCAAGCCCGGGCGACGAGGAAAACCCTTTTTCATCTGGTTTGTGGCAGGTATTTATTTCGGACTTGCTACCGACATCCGTTACCAGATGATACTGTTCCCCACCGGAGTAACCTTACTCCAGCTTTACCAGAAAAAATGGATCGAAACGGCAGGAATCATTGCAGGTGTATTCTGCTCCTTCCTGGTGGTCCAAACCGCTATCGACCTGATGATCTGGGGATATCCCTTTGCCGAATTCGTAGGCTACATAAGGGTCAACATCACCGACCGGAATTCCTATTTCAACCTGCCATGGTATAATTATTTTCTCACCGTAGGTGGGATACTCCTGCCCCCCATCAGCCTTTTCTTCTTTTATGGCTTCATCCGGGGCTGGAAGCGATACCTCCCGGTTTTCCTGCCGGCAGCGCTTTTCTTTATCTTTCATTCCGCCTTCCCAAATAAGCAGGAGCGGTTCATCCTGCCTTTCATCCCCTTTTTCATCATGATTGGTTCGATGAGCTATTACCGGTACATGGTGACCTCCGATTTCTGGCTCCGGCGAACAAGGTTGCTGCATGGCTGCTGGCTCTTTTTCTGGATCATCAACCTGGCGCTGCTGACCGGACTAACCTTCATGTATTCGAAACGCGCCCAGGCAGAATCGATGTATTACCTTTCAAAATATCCCTATCTTTTTAATATCGTATCGGCTGATGAGGATGGGAACGTCCCGATGGCCCCCCTGTTTTACTCGGGCAAGTGGCCCCGGTATCCTGATAAACTGCGGGATGACACCACGGTATTCCAGCGGGTTACGGCTATTGCAGCAGGCCCGAGGCTATACCACCCCCAATTTTTCCTGTTTACGGGCGACCGGAACCTGGAACGCCGTGTTGCTGCTGCCAAAAAAAGCTTTCCGCTCCTGGTCTATGAAACTACGATTGAACCTGGCTTTGTAGATAAACTCATGCACCTGATGAACCCGGTAAACAAGGCCAATAAGATCTACATCTACAGGAACCGGGAATTTTACAAAACCAAGATCGACTGAGGATTGTCAGCAATCGCCAACAGCCGGAAACACAATCAGATGAAACGACTTTTCATTGTTTTCTTTATCGGTGCGGTCGCAGCTTCAGGATTGTCCCAGAACATTGTGCTGAAGCCTGTGGTGGATGAAAGGACCGAGCTGATGAGTATCGTTTTCAGGCTTGCAGGATCCAAAGAATATATGAACCAGGATATCAGACGGTATTCCGATTCAATTGACATCTGGTTCAAACCCTATAAGAACGACCCCGTGGTCAGTTTTGCCAGGAAACTCCGTACATTTCATTTTGTCGCCTATGATGCTGTGATGTCGATGGCAGTTCACCTCGATATTGACAAGGGAACCGTCAGGTTAAAGCACGGTATTCGCCAGGGCAGCATTGACAAGCGATGGGGAGATACCGGTGACAAATTTGTTTTACTGTTAAACGATTTTTACCGGAAGTCTGATTTTCATACTTTTTTCCTTAGCAAAAAGGCATTATTCATCGTGGCAGAAACACGTTTTTCAAAAATTGCGAACACCGTTGACCTGGCATGGTATGAAAAGTTTTTTGGATCTAAACCGGCATGGACCTTCAACCTGCTGATCAGCCCGGGCAATGGCGGGGAAAATTACGGCCAGAGGATCATGTTAGACAACGGCCATGAGGAGGTGTATTCTATTATGGGCACCTGGGCGACCGACAGCCTGGGATTCCCGGTTTATGATGCCAAAATCCAGGAAACCATTGTTCATGAATTTTGTCATTCCTTTTGTAATCCTCCCGGGACCAAATATTTTCCCGAACTGAAGACCGTTGCCGGCAAGTTTTACAAACTGGTGAAAGAAAACATGGAGAAGCAGGCCTATGGCGATTCCCAGACCATGATCTATGAAATCCTGGTCAGGGCTTGTGTCATTGCCTATTACAGGGATCACGGGGCAAAACCGGCAAGGATCAACCAGCTGATCAGGGCGGAGCAGGCTTCCGGGTTCCTCTGGATCCAGGAGCTCACCGATGCCCTCGGCAGGTATGAAGCCTCGCGCGACCGCTATCCGACCTTCGACAGCTTCATGCCGGAGATAATATCGTTGCAGAACGGGCTGGCGCCCGACGAGGTATTCAGGGAAACAGTGGAAAACAGGCCCCGGATCATCAATTTCTCCGTCAAAAACAACAGCAGGGAGGTTGACCCGGGCACCAATGCGCTGGTACTGACCTTCGACCGCCCGATGTCAAAGATCTCCTATGGCATGACTTACGGAAATGGAGGCAAACCTTGTTATCCCAAAATCACCTCCATAAACTGGAACCCTGAAAAGAACAATGAACTGATCATCACCTGGGAGCTGGAACCAAACCATCGTTATTCCATCAAATTTCCAGCGCCGCTGATGATGGATGAAAAGGGTTTTTATTTGAAAGAGACCTATATGCTGGATTTTAAAACAAAAAAATAGAAACCGGTTTGAACTTTATAACAAATCATAATTTAACCGCAATGACACGATGGAGGCACCATGCACGCAAATGGTCCCATTGTGACCATTGTGTAAATCATTGTGTCCATTGTGGTTAATATAAATCCGAAATTATGGGACCAGGATTCGCATCAGAAACGACACAGTATTAACAACACATCGTACCATGCTAATTTTAAACACCTTACACATCATTCCTGAATTTACCAAAATATGAAGGTCTCCGGTTTTACATTTGTCCGCAATGCGATCAAATACAACTACCCTGTGGTGGAGTCGATCAGGTCGATCCTGCCGGTGTGCGATGAATTCATTGTCGCCGTAGGCAATTCAGAGGATGACACCCGCAATCTTGTCGCATCGATCGGCGACCCGAAGATCAGGATCATCGACACCATATGGGATGACTCGCTGCGTCAGGGGGGGCGTGTACTGGCTGTCGAAACCGACAAGGCCTTTGATGCCGTTTCGCCCGACAGCTCCTGGGCCTTTTACATCCAGGCCGACGAGGTGGTTCATGAGCGTTTCCTGCCTGTCATCAGGGCCGCCATGGAAAAGTACGAAGCGGATCCGCGCGTCGAGGGGCTGGTTTTCAACTACACCCATTTCTGGGGTTCCTACCAGTTTGCCGGTGATTCGCGTCAATGGTACCGCCGCGAAGTGAGGATCATCCGCAATGACCGGCAGATCCGCTCCTGGCTCGACGCACAGGGTTTCAGGAAAAACGGGAGCAAACTGGGCGTGGCGCCGGTTGCAGCTTCCATTTACCATTACGGGTGGGTGAAGCCGCCGGCCATGCAACAGGCCAAACAGCATTCCTTTAACCGCTACTGGCACGACGACAACTGGATCGACAGGAAGATCCCCAAAACAGAGGAATACGATTACAGCGGCATGGGTTTCCTGGCACCTTTCAAGGAAAGCCATCCAATCGTGATGAGGGAACGCATCGCCAGCCAGGACTGGGTATTCAACCCCGATCCGCTCAGGATTAAACGATCGTTGAAATCCATTTTGCTTCATTTTATCGAAAAGAACACGGGATGGAGGGTCGGGGAATACCGGAATTACAAAATCATCAGGTAACCTGTGACACGAATTGAGCAACGGCTGAGGCCTGCGAGTGCCGCGTACGAAATTGTCGTTTTTTTTTTATCTTTGCACAAAACTATCAGACCATGGATTTAAGTAAGATCTTATCGATTGCAGGAAAGAACGGGTTATTTAAAGTTGTTTCACAGGCCAAGAATGCCGTCATTGTGGAATCGCTGAACGACGGCAAACGGTTTCCGGCTTTCGGACATGAAAAGATCAGTTCGCTGGAGGAGATCAGCGTTTTCACGACGGGTGATGACATTTCATTGAAAAAGGTTTTTGAAACTTTTTTCACCAAACTGGAAGGCAAACAAGCCATCGATTCAAAGTCGGATAACAACACCCTGAAAAAATTCTTCCTGGAGATGATCCCCGAATTTGACCAGGACCGTGTTTATGTTTCCGATATCAAAAAGATGATTGCCTGGTATAATGTACTGGTGGAAAAACAGTTGCTTGATTTTTCGGAGGAGGCCCCTGAAACCGCTGAAGAGACTCCTGCTGAATCCGTTGAGGAACCCGGCAAGACAGATGCCACAGAAGAATAGTATTTTCCGGCAACCCGGAATAAACGGACTTAATCCATCACAAGTTTGGCAAAGGACAATTAACCAGGAAATTCCATGGAGATAAAAAAGGTAGTCCGGGATCTTCAGGTTGTGCAGTCAATCCGTCTCAACCAGCGCCATTTCATTCTTGACCTTCAATCTCCTGAAAAGCTCCCGCTGATCCTTCCCGGGCAGTTTGCCCAGGTACTGGTAACCGATTCCCCCTCAACCTTCCTTCGCAGGCCCTTTTCGATCCATTCGGTCGATTACGGCAGGAACAGTTTCCGCCTGCTGATCCAGATCAGGGGAGAAGGAACACGGCACCTCGCCGCATTAAAGGAGGGCGACCTGCTGAATGTCATTTTCCCGCTTGGCAACTCATTTTCCCTGCCCAGCACCAAAGAGGTGCTGCTGGTAGGAGGAGGCGCCGGGGTGGCGCCCCTGCTGTTTTTTGCCCAGCTGCTGAACCAGAACCATATCCATCCCACCATCCTGCTCGGTTTCCGTACCAGGGAAGAGGTGTCGGAAATTGAAGAGTATTCAAAATACGGCAAGGTCCTGATAACGACCGATGATGGCTCGGAGGGTGAAAAAGGGATGGTGATCAACCATTCCATCTTCAGTTCCGGCCGGCCCGGGTTCAAAAAAATATACTCCTGCGGACCAGGCGCCATGATGAAAGCTGTCGCCGGAATCGCCCGTGAACACAACATCGAATGTGAAGTATCGCTTGAAAATACCATGGCCTGCGGGTTTGGCGTCTGCCTGTGCTGCATCACAACCACCGACAAGGGCAATGAACGGGTGTGCATGGAGGGACCCGTGTTTAATGCTGCCAGGATTACCTGGTAAAGGAAAGGAATATCGAATATTGAATTAGGAGTGTTCAAAACCCT
>SESG01007287.1_pt1 | contig 56961 bp, 22 predicted proteins | sample 3171421 | NCBI WGS metagenome assembly SESG01 (sample SAMN10866946, study PRJNA518727) | freshwater metagenome | biome: subpolar coniferous forest; feature: holomictic lake; material: water; isolation source: holomictic Lake 227, 6 m and 8 m depth | place: Canada: near Kenora, Ontario | collected...
AGAAGCAGAAGAGCATCTTCATCTATACTTTCTGCTTAAATCTACAAATTCCGGAAACAATATTCAACGTGTTACATGCGAAAACGCTTTATCAGATTAATAATCGGCAACACCGTGCCATCCAATCTGTCCGGTAGTAACCAGGTTTATGGCAGAGCAGGCCGCTTTCCTTCCAGCCATGCTTTAAGTGCGGGCAGTGCCGCCTGATAGCCAGCCTCCATAATATCCGGAATATTACCGGTACCGATCAGGTTAAATCCCGACAGATCGGGTGAAATACACAAATCGGCCACCCCTGTCTGCAGGGCTGTTGTATTGGTGATGGTACTGTAAAAGGCATTGAGCAGAAGTCCGATAATATTGTCGGGCTTTCTGAACGCATGGTGGGCCAGAAGATCAACACAGATGACCGAGTCCGCACCGCTTTCGAGTAGCGGAGCAACTGGAACATTTTCCATAAGCACCCCATCGACAAGCAACGCACCCTCAAACTCCACTGGCCGGAAAATACCAGGAATACAACTGCTTGCCATCACTGCCGAGGCTACATCCCCTTCAGTAAAAACCACTTTTTTGCCGCTGCCGATGTCGGTAGCAACCATTGAAAGAGGTATCAGGGCATCCCGAATATCTCGCTGTCCGAGGAGTTCGGTGACAATGCCTCCGAATTTCCTGTTCGATAAAAGCCCGTACTGCGAAAGCGCAAGACCAGACATGTCGAGCCAGTCGAGATCAAACGAAATATCGCGAATCTCCTGCCAGCTTTTGCCGAAAGCGTAGAGAGACGCAATAAAGGCACCGATACTGGTACCGCTCACCATGGCAACAGGAATATGCAGTTCAGCCAGTGCCCTGAGCACTCCTACATGGGCAGCACCAAGCACTGCTCCGCCTCCGAGCCCGAGACCTGTTTTCTGGATATCTCTATTATTCATGATTTTTTGGCGTTACACGTTCCGGACGACGTTCAGCGGTTAATGAAAAAGAGTTACAAGGCGTTTGAGGATGCTGAGCTTTTTCTTGCCATAAGGCGGATAGCGCAAATCAGGATCAGGACAGAGTGAACGGCGCAGAACGCTCCGCTGAAAAGAAAAGGTCTCAAACCCCGCCCTGCCATGATACGCACCAAAGCCACTGCTGCCAAGCCCCCCAAAAGGGAGAGAGTGAATGGCTGCATGAAAGAGCAGGTCATTGATACACACACCACCTGAACGGGTTTGACGCACGACCCTCTCCTGCACATTTCTGTCAGAAGAAAAAAGATAGAGTGCAAGGGGTTCGTTCCCTTTGCGCAGAGTATCGAACACTTCATCAAGATCCTCATAGGCAATGACCGGCAAAAGGGGACCGAAAATCTCCGACTGCATTATTACCGAATCCAGCGTCACGTCATGAAGAATTGTCGGCGCAATATAACGCTCACCAGGATCGGTTTTTCCTCCTTTCCTGAACGATGAGTCGGCAAGAATCCCTTCAAGACGCATGAAATTATGGTCATTGACAATGCGGGGATAATCGGGACTCAGACGGGGATCGTCACCATAAAAGCAGGTAATTGCTTGCTGCATATACCCGATCAGCTCCTGCTCTCTCTTCCTGTGTACCAGAACATAATCGGGCGCTACACAGGTCTGGCCACCATTTAAAAACTTGGCCCACACAATCCGGCGGGCTGCCACACGCACGTCACCCTCCAGATCGACAATACAGGGACATTTGCCCCCGAGTTCAAGCGTCAAAGGGGTCAGATGCCGTGCTGCGGCATGCATTACCTCGCAACCTGTCGCCCGGCTTCCGGTAAAAAAAATATAGTCGAAACGCTCCTCAAGAAGGGTTCGACTCACGTCAACCCCACCCTCGATCACCGCAATTGCATTCCTGTCAAGATAGTGAGACAATCCTTCCGCAAGAAGTGCAGAGGTATGGGGAGCTTGTTCCGAAGGTTTGACAACCGCACAGTTACCGGCTGCGATAGCACTGATAAGGGGGGCAAGACAAAGTTGCAGAGGGTAATTCCACGCTCCGATAATAAGGACAACGCCATAGGGTTCACTGGCGTACCAGCCATCTCCCGGCTGGTAGATGAGCGGAATGGAAACCCGGCGGGGCTTCATCCATGATCCAAGATGCTTAAGGGCAAACCGGATTTCAGAACGAAGATATCCCGTTTCCGTCAAGAAAGTTTCAGCTCTGGATTTACGAAAATCATCATGCACCGCTGTGGCAATCTCCTCTTCGCGTTCAACGAGAAAAGCTTCAAGGGCCTGCAACCGGGAACGCCTCCATGAGTGGTCACGGGTAAGACCACGTTCAAACGACTCTCTCAATAGCGCCAAAAGAGGTAAAATCTCATCTTTCTGCATGGCAAGGGTGGTATAAACACATTATCAGCAAACCTTTACCGCTTTGCAATGTAACGAAAAATCACCTGCTGCCGTAACCCCGCCACCCACACGGCTTCGGTTTTTTTGCAGGGCAGAATCTGTTCAGTACATTACCCTCATGAGTCGAGCCTTATATAGAAAAACTATACCCTTTTTCACCAATGATGGAATGGATCACACAGCCTGAAGCCTGGATTGCGCTTGCAACATTAACAGCTCTGGAAATTGTTCTCGGTATCGACAATATTATTTTTATCTCGATTATTGTGGGACGGCTGCCGGAAGAGCAGCGCAGCAGGGGACGGGTTATTGGTCTGGGACTTGCCATGATGACCCGCATAGCCCTCCTGCTCTCGATAACCTGGGTCATGGGACTTACAGCCGGACTCTTCACCTTGCTTGATCACGCTGTTTCTGGACGCGACCTCATCCTTATTGGCGGAGGGCTCTTTCTGCTTGCAAAAAGCACCCATGAAATCCACCAGAGCCTTGAAGGCGATGAAGAGGCAATCAAAAACAACTCAAAAGGCAGTTTTGCAATCACCATGGTGCAGATTGCCATTATTGACATTGTTTTTTCGCTTGACTCTGTCATTACCGCTGTCGGACTGGCCAAAGATGTCGAAGTGATGATTATCGCCATCATGATCTCTATCGCCATCATGATGCTGGCCGCAAAATCAATCAGCGATTTCGTCGAAGCGCACCCGACCATCAAAATGCTTGCCCTGAGCTTTCTTATCCTTGTCGGAGTCACCCTGCTTGCCGAAGGGGCCGGGTTTGAAATTCCCAAGGGGTATATCTATTTTGCCATGGCATTTTCTGTCTTGGTTGAAATGCTGAACATCCGCCTGCGCAAAAAAACCATAAAGCCGGTACATCTTCATTCAACCCTGAATATTGACGGCGACAGCGCCTGAACGAAAGCTGCCCGGTTCATCCCCCTCCGTTAACCCCCGCAACATTCAGATTGTTTTGCGGGGGTTTTTGTACATTGTATAAGAAGGATAAAGCGACCAGCAAGAGATCAACCCTACAAAGAAGCGATCACTATGGCACTACCCGCAAAGCTTGCTCCCGAAAAACTCTACAGAACCTGTAACCCCGAAGGATTCAGCTTCGACACCACAGCGGAGCTTGATGGCCCCATAAAAGCGACGGGCCAGGAGAGGGCATTCGACGCCATAACCTTCAGCATGGGAATACGGCACGACGGGTTCAACCTTTTTGCTCTCGGTCCCAACGGCACAGGCAAGCAAACCGCTATAATGCACTTTCTCGGCAACACAGCCCCCGATGCGGCGGTACCTTCCGACTGGTGCTATGTCAACAACTTTGAACAACCGCGTCACCCAAAAGCACTGAAACTTCCGGCGGGAAAGGCCAGCACCCTCTCCCGGAATATGGAACACCTTGTCGAGGCACTTTTTACTGTCCTGCCTGCAGCGTTCAGCAGTGAGGAGTACCAGGCACAAGAAAAGGATATACGGGAAAAGTTCCAGGAACAGCAGGCAGAAGCTATTGAAGAACTTGAAAAAAAAGCGGCAGAACGCCAGATAGCGCTCATCAGAACACCTGCCGGATTTGCCTTTGCCCCTCAAAAACAGGGTGAAGTCATCAAGCCTGAAGAGTTCATGCAGCTCTCAAAAAAAGAGCGTGACAGCATCGAAGAAGAAATAGAGATTCTGAAAACGGCAATGCAGTCCATTATGGCTCAAATCCCCAAATGGCAGCGTGAAACCCAGGAAAAGATCAAGGAGCTGAACCGCAACATCGCAAATTTTGCCGTAAAACCTCTGATTAGTGAACTCAAAACAAGCTATGAACTGCTGGAAGGGGTGATGGCATATCTGGAGAGCGTAGAAAGTGACCTTGTTGAAAATTTCGACCAGTTCCTTGAAAGAGAGCCTGATCCAAGAGAGCTGTTGCTTGGAATCTCTCCCGGAAAATTTTCCCACAGAGGAGCTTCGTTTAACCGCTACCGTGTCAACGTCATTGTCGACAACAGCAAAACCAAAGGCGCTCCGGTCGTCTATGAAGACAAACCTGCATGCCAGAACCTGGTTGGTGATATCGAGCACATCTCGCAGATGGGCACCCTGGTCACCGACTTTACCCTGATCAAGAAAGGAGCGCTGCACCGCGCAAACGGAGGCTATCTGCTCATCGATGCAAGACGGCTGCTCATGGAACCCCTTGCCTACGAAGCGCTGAAAAAAGCCTTGCGCACCCGGCAAATTCACATTGAGTCACTGGCCCAGCTCTACAGCCTTGTCAGCACGGTCTCGCTTGAACCAGAGCCAATTCCGCTCGACATCAAGGTCATTCTGCTCGGAGAACGTCACCTCTACTATCTGCTCAGCGTTTATGATCCTGACTTCAGCGAACTCTTCAAGGTTGCTGCAGATTTTGAAGACGAACTTGCAGGCGACAGTGACGGCAAGCTTGCCTACGCCCGCATTATAAGCTCTATAGCAAAAAAAGACAACCTGCATCACTTTGACAGAGGTGCCGTCGCAAGGGTTATCGAACACGGAAGCCGTCTCTCGGGGGACTCAAAAAAACTCACAGCGCACCTGCAGAGCATCTGCGACCTGGTGCATGAGGCCGAATACTATGCCGTTTCAGCCAAAAAAGATATTGTGCAGGCTGAAGATGTCCAGCGCGCCATCGACGCAAGAACTGTTCGCTCATCGAGAATCCAGGAAAAAATCAGGGAAGCAACCCTGAAAAACTCAATTCTTATCGATACCGACTCAGAAAAAATCGGCCAGATCAACGGCCTTGCCATATACTCGCCCGGTGGACAAAGCTTCGGTCATCCCGGAAGAATAACGGCCAGAGTTCGACTCGGCAAAGGAGAGGTAATTGACATTGAGCGTGAAGTTGAAATGGGGGGCCCTATCCACTCAAAAGGAGTGATGATTCTCTCGGGATTTCTCGGCGCCCGCTTTGCCATTGACCAGCCACTCTCACTCTCCGCATCGCTGGTCTTCGAACAATCATACAGCGGAATAGAGGGCGACAGCGCATCTTCAGCCGAGTTATACGCCCTCCTCTCCGCACTTTCTGGCGCTCCCATACATCAATGCTTCGCTGTCACCGGCTCGGTCAACCAGTTTGGCGAAGTGCAGGCAATAGGAGGAGTCAACGAAAAAATCGAAGGATTTTTTGATCTCTGCAAGGCAAGAGGACTCTCCGGAAAACAGGGTGTACTTATCCCTGCATCCAATGTCGATAATCTCATGCTTCGTCAGGAGGTGGTTGAAGCGTCGAGAAACGGGCTTTTCGCGATCTATCCGGTCACCCATGTCGATGAAGGGATCGAAATTCTGACCGGCATTCCTGCTGGTGTTGCAGATGAAAACGGCAACTACCCTTCCGAAAGCATCAACGGCATGGCACTGGCACGCCTTGGCGAAATGGCTGAAAAACTCAAAAAATTCAATGCCTCTTTAAACGACGAAGAGGAATAACCCATGCCGGAACGACACACCAACAAGGTGATCCGCCACATCACAGTCGCTCTCGACTGTTCACCGCACAGCATAGCCTCGCTGAGGGCTGCAGCCGAACTTGCCCGGCGGATGCATGCCGATCTTACCGGAATTTTTGTCGAAGACCTCAATCTTCTGCGAATGGCGGAACTGCCATTCAGCCGAGAAATTCGCGTCTACACTCAGGAACCTGAAAAAATAGAGACTTTACAGCTTGAACGCTCCCTGAAAATGCAGGCAAGAGAAGCAGAGGAAGCCCTGCAGCGAATTGCCGGAGAGTTTATGGTTGAATACACCTTCAGGGTCTCGCGGGGGATGGTTCCGGCAGAGGTCATCGCTGCAGCGCTTGAAGCAGATATGCTCGTACTCGGTCGAAGTGGACGATCGCCCACCTGCCGAAAAGGACTTGGCTCAACAGCAAGAAAAGCTATGGCTGAAGGCAAAAAACCGCTTTTGCTCATGCGACCCGGTTTCTCCGCCAAAGATGGGACAGTACTGGTACTCTACGACGGATCAGAAGGATCACAGCAGGCTCTCAACAGTGCGCTCGCCCTCCTGCAGCCCGGCATCCCGCTCAGTGTGCTTATCCTCGGTCAAACCCCTGAAAAGGCAGAAGAGATGCAGCGCGAGCTAATGGCAACGACAGCGATTCCTGCCACCGATATCGAATACCACCACCTGCCGCTGAAAGAGGGAAAAACACTTGCACGCTACATCCGAATGGCCGACTCCGGCCTGCTCGTTCTCAGTGACCGGATGAACATTCCAAAAGAGTCCGTTCACGAGCTTGTCAACAGCATCGACTACCCGGTACTGCTCGTCTGACGACACAGCCCATCACTGCAGCACCAGCCGATCCATCAGAATGGCGGCTGAGACCGCCGCGTTAAGCGACTCAACCCGCGCATGGTTACCGCCATGCGGTATCCTGACAAGCCGGTCAGCCAGTGCTCTTGCCGATTCACTGACACCGTTGGCTTCATTGCCGATCACCAGCACCAGCTTTTCCGGCCATAAGTCAAACTCCCTGAAATCCCTTCCCTCAAGCGACGCGGCGACAATGGAATACCCAATCTCCTTCAGCCGCTGGAGTTCAAGGTCAAGACGCTCAACACCGTAATGACGCACAGCATAGATACTGCCAGCACACGAGCGCACCGCTTTGGCATTATATCGGTCGGCGGTGCCGACGCTGCAAATAAGGGCGTCAGCCCCGAACCAGACAGCCGTTCTCAGGATGGTGCCCACATTACCCGGATCCTGAACATCATCGAGTGCCACCATGAATGACTTCCCCGACACTCCACTGCCAGCCTCAGCTTCACCCTCTCGCTGTTTGCGAAAAACACCAAAAATGCCCTGCGACGTCGAAGTTTGCGAAAGTTCCGAACACTCCCTGTCGCTGAGTGAAAAGAGCTTTTCCTTTCGGCTCCTGACAAAACCGGCATCCATCGTTTCACTCTCCCCGAGAAGCAGAGCCACAAGCATCTCCTCATTGGGCAAGTTAAGACAGAGTTCCCTCACAGTTCGAAGCCCTTCGGCAAGAAAAAGCCCTTCCTGATCCCGAAACTTTTTCTGATGAAGCTTGACATAATGACGGAACCTGGCTTTGCTCAAAGGAAGCGTCTCAACTGGCTTCATGAGTTCAATCCCGATTTTTTCAGCTTCGAAAACACCGCTTTGGGATCATGGGAAAAGTCCTCAGGCATGGTGCCAGGAACCTGGGAAAGCGCGGCACTGTCAAGCTCAACCGAAAAACCCTCATCACCACCAGAGGATTGATCGCCACCGGTAGTCATACTCCGCCGGATATAATCCTCAAAACTCTCCCGGTCACAGGAAAACGCCTTGATTGTCTCATCGAGCGAGCTTTTAAAAGTTTCACAGCACTCCCCCTCTTCTACAGCCGCCATGGCGCGAATCTGGCAGATAACCTCACTCTTCGAAACACCCCCGAGCCCAGCCTTGGCCTTGAGCTGGCTAAAAGCAGTTTCATCGATCTTTTCCATCATCATAAGCAACTGCCGAAGGCCACCATACATCTCCGCATGAGCCCTGATAGAGTTCTCCAGCGAAACCGCTCCACCTCTGTTGAGATCACTGCTTCCGCCAGAACTCTTCGGCATGGACGGTTCCGCCACACTCACTTTGGAACGCCGGGCACCCTTGCCGTCAAGGAACTCCTCGTCAACCGCATACTCCCCAAACCGGTCCCGCAAACTCTCTTCCCTCATCGCCCGCGCCCGCCGCATCGAAACCGACTCACTGCCGGAACGCTCAGGAACCAGGAGCCGCGCCACAATAACAATGCCCGTCAAAGCCACCGCGATGATAAAACAGAGCAGAATCAGCTCAAGCCGCAGCCCGTAAAGCGCCACAACAAGCAGCTCAGCCACAATAAGCCCCGAAAAAAGTGCGAGAAGAAGCTTCAGAAAAAAACGTTCATTCATAAGTTATGGCCTTCTTGTTATACCGTTAAGAGCCGGAGCTCGACGTTCCCCCCGTTGACAATTCAGGGAATTTAAGCGTTCTCATGCAAATAATCGCAGCCGGATTTGCATGGTGGTAGCGCCAAGGCTTGTGTTGGAATTCGACGGTTCTCTGAGAAGAGTAACCGGTCAAGTCGTAAAAAAAACCTTTACACATAAATAAGTCTGACTTGAAAAGCCGCCTCAGTTACTTTTGCATTAATGAAAGCAATTTACACTTCATCCCTGTCAAGCACACCCATCCTCTCCGACCAGCCTCACGCTGCATTTTTTTCATCAGGACATACAAAAATTGCCCGCTCAGCCAGTTCCATCAACGAAATGTCTTACTCGTGGTCACCAACATCCTCGTCGGGCAAGCCATTGGCAAGCAAGAGCGATCGCACCATTGGCAGGTGAATTCGTCAGAAGGTGCTGAGATCCCGATCATGCTATCAAGCAAAAGACGGTTTTGAAATTCGAAGCTACTCCCCCGCTAACGGGATTCGGCAATGAAAAACAACTGCCTTAATGCTTATCCGGCGTCGGTACCAGCAATGTTTCCAACCAGAATTGACGCTCCACTGTCCTGGACTGTGGCGGAGAGCGAAGCCCATGTACCGGTGATTGCACTGAATGCCTGCATGACGTTGTTGACTGGAGAAACCACCAACCCTACGTTACCTGCGGCCTGAATGCCGGCACCAGTATCCTGAATCGTGGCCGTCAGGCTCTGCCATGAACCTGTCAGTGCACTGAATGCCTGCATGACATTATTGACTGGTGAGACCACAAGAGCAACGTTGGTTCCCGTCAGAACAGTGGCGCCAGTGTCCTGGACTGTGGCCGAGAGCGAAACCCAGGTGCCGGTGACCGCACTATATGCCTGCATGACATTGTTGACAGGTGAGACTACCAACCCTACGTTACCTGCGGCCTGAATCACGGCTCCCGTATCCTGAATCGTGGCCGTCAGGCTTTGCCACGTCCCTGTCAGCGCACTGAAAGCATGCATGAGATTATTGACGGGTGAGACTACCAATGCGACATTGGTTCCCACAAGAACTGTAGCTCCAGTGTCCTGAACTGTACCGGCGAGCGAAGCCCAGGTACCGGTAACCGCACTATATGCCTGCATGACGTTGTTGACTGGTGAAACCACCAGCCCAACGTTTCCGGCAGCGCGAATGACAGCGCCTGTATCCTGAATCGTGGCGCTCAGACTTTGCCACGTCCCCGTCAGTGCACTGAATGCCTGCATGACGTTATTGACTGGAGAAACCACAAGACCGACGTTGGTACCCGTCAAAACCGTGGCGCCACTATCCTGAACTGTGCCGGAAAAAGAAACCCATGTACCGGTAACCGCACTGAATGCCTGCATGACATTGTTGACCGGTGAGACTACTATTGCAACACGAGGAATGAAGTGATTCGGATTTTGTTCTGACATGCTGGTTTTCCTGTTCTGTTAAGTTAAGTTAAGGCCTTGAAAAAAAAGCTTTCACTCGCTTTTTATCTTCATATAAAAGGGCAGGCTACGGTGACTGGAGTGATCCATATTTTGACCATTGCAGCCAATTATAAAACGCTGACGGAAAGCTTTTAGTGCTACCGTAAATATCCAAAGGCAACTGAAAATGGCTGAGTGTTTATCCCGGAGGGGCACTGTATCTCTCTGCTAATGCTTGTGAGTTGGTGAATCAGAAAGGGAACATGAACACTTTGGACATTTTTCCAGTGGCTTCTGTCGTGGATCAGATGCAAAGATAAGAAGAGCGCCTATTGGTGGCGTTAAAAAAAAACAGCAGAAAAAATACCCCCAGTATCCAAATTTTCTGTTCGTTCCAACAAAGGGAATGAGAAAACAGAGCGTAAGATACACAAGAAGAATCGTCATGGTATTTCCTTGTACAATTAAGTTCACGGCTGATAATCAGACTGAAATCACCAGTACTGCCACCGTAACGTCATAATAGCCATTGGAGTAACAGAGGTGACTCCAGAAACACAGTGCTAAAATAACGCACAAAAAAGCCAAAGGCTTCATGTGCGTTATTCTATCGCCTTCAATTATGGGTTGAGATCATCAGTTTGATGAACCAGCACTTCCTTCTGCTTTTATATCCGCAGCCACCTGTTTGCCTTTTGTGAACTGTTCGGCAAAATAGGACTTAACCTTGGCTGGATCGAGATCGAGAAAGGTTCCGCCTGACTCGAAATGCTGTATAAATACCTTGTAAATAGCATAAGTAGAGGCTCCGGAAATAACCGGCATGGTAACGGCACCCGTAGTCTGACCAATTAAAGGAATACATTTTATCAAACTGGCAAGTGAGCCTCCCAGGGCAACAGGAATGAAACCACCCAGCAAGGTCGTGATGACAGATTTGCCGATATCCTTTCTGAATGGAATAGAATACTCACCTGCAAGCGTCCTGATCATATCGAGCTGGACACCAACCAAGGCTACCATATCAATTAACGGAAGCGGGAAAAGTCCTACCCCCATTGCTGTCAAAATGTGATTTCTTGCATGTCTTTCAACACGCTTGTCGCGATCAAGGGTGTCATTAACGCTCTCGGATACCACTTCCGCCGTAGCTTCAACTGTCTGGTCTTTCATAAGTAATCTCCTTTCTTAAATGGCAGGTTAAAGTTGATTTCACTTATTACCAATAAAAACAAAGATAGCAAAATAAACCCTATTCAAAGAAGCAGTAAAAAAACATAACATTCTCTTATTGAATCAACACAGGTACTCCGTGCTGAATCATATAAAGAAAAAGTGGCTTGTCTTCAAGATTACCTGCACGGTCAAACTTGTATCTCCCATTGGCGCCTTCCCAGGGATCAGAATACCGAATGGCGTAGGACAAATCAAGGGGGTTACGTGATCCTGTGAACTTTACAGCCTTCGCAAGAAGGTATAAGGCATCATAGCTTTGTGCTGCCCAGGTATCAGGAACAGTACCATACCTCGCGTAATAATTTTTGACAAACAAACTATTTTCTCGAGTTGTGGAGCAGGCGTCATAAAAATCAAAATACATGGCGCCTTCATAGGCCGACCCCGCATGTTCCTGCATTTGAGGGGTATTGCTGAAAGCCCCGATGACGGGAGTCTTCAAGCCGACTTTACGGGCGATGCGTAAAAAATCGCCGGCATAAGGTTCTATTCCGCTAAAAAAAATGACATCCGCATCGATCATTTTCAGCTCGTTGACCAGTAAGCGAAAGTCTGCGTGATGACGGGAATAAGACCATTGATAAACCACCTGGGCGTTTAATTTATCAAGAGCTACCCGATACTGACGGGCAAGATCCTCACCAAAGGCATCTTCCTCACATAGCACTACAATCTTCTGGTAATGACGCTTTGTTGTTATAGCTGCAAGTTTCGAGGCAATCCGGTCGCTGGAGAGAATGGTGCGCACAATATATTGAAAACCATGAGAGGTCATATCCGTACTGTTGGGCCCGATCATGAGATGCAGCAACCGACTTGACTCAAAGATTGTCGAAGCCTTGATGGCGGGACCGTCATCATAGTATCCAATCACAGCACTCATTTCAGGTGTACTGGCGAACTCTTTGGCTATCCTTTTCTGCTTGTTAGCATCAAAAGCATCATCCCGTATAACCAGGCGAAGAGTATATCCCCCAGCGAGATTCCGGGAATTGATCTCGTCGAGAGCCATCTGAAGACCATTGGCCATGCCGTCACGGTTTACAGAAAAAGGCCAGCACACCCCAACCAGCACCTCTTTCGAGGGCGAACCCAACGCTTCGATTCGACGTTCTCCCTTCTGCTCATAGGAACCAAATTGGGAGAGCAAGAGAAAAACAAGCAATCCAATCGATGCTGTCAAAAAAAAAACCTTCTTCATATAGTTTAATCCTTGCCTAAAATAATCGGCAATCCAGATTGACCGGCACCTATCACCACTACCTTGGCATTCGGCGATTTTGCCAGCTCCTGCGTTGCACGAATACCCTCCCACTTGAGAACAGATGGCGTTAAACTTTTGTTAATCATCTCATTGTACATCCGGATTCCATTGGATTCGATCTTGAGACGATCCGATTCTTTGGATGCAATAGAAAGACGATAGACATATTCCCCCTCCCGTTGCTGCTGAACCATCTTCTCCTCAATAGCTCGGGAAATGCTGACTGGAAGAGTGATTGATTCAATTGGAACATCGTCAATCTTGACAAAACGGGCGGCAAGAAGTACTTTTGATTGCTCGGTCAAAAGTAATTGGATAGCTTTCTGCGAAGTGTAGATTTCCTCGGGCTTGTACTGCCCGAAAAGAGTTCGTATAACAGATCGGACATCAGGACGAATTGCGACATTGACAACATCAGGACCAATGACCTGATGGAGTATAGGCAGCGTAGAGGGGTCAAGGTAATAGCGCACGGTGTACTTTACCCGAACAGTCAGCCCATCAAACGTTAAAACATCTATCGAATCACTAAACTGCTGCTTGCGAACATTATAAATATACATCTTGTTAAAAGGAAAAATAAGGTGCAATCCTTCAGGGTAGACAGTATCAATCACAGTGCCGGCACCAAGCCGTCGCCAAAGAACCCCCCTTTCGCCTGAGTGAATCGAAATTACAATCCTGTTAAAAAAGAATATGAGAAGAAGAGTGGCCAATAAACCAGCCGATATTAACGGCAGGGCGTTTTGCCGTATGAAAGATTTGCTCAGGGAGCTGATATGTGCAAGCCACTGACGATGAAGCTTCATTACAAGAGTTCCTGATATTTCATGTAGCCAATAACAAATGCCGCAGGATATGAATATATAAAAGCATACATAAAAAAAACTTGTCCGGGAAATTATCCTTGACTCAGTTCTGCAGGCTCAGCATCCAAAGCTCAACATTTTTTATTATAAACAAAAATTTAATACAAGCAAACCACTTCTATTTTAAAAGAGTTACTATTGTATTACTTATATTACAGTGAAGTGATTTGCTTTCTATCAAACAAAATGATGAACAGATTAACAGGGCTTTAGATATATTATTACTACAAACCGCTATGATAATATTTTCATAGCTCGTTCCCTGCTTTTTACTTTTTTTACTTGTACTCATTGAATAAATGGGATATAAAAAACGATTGAACCCCTCATTTATGCCCCAGGAATCAAACCATATCACTCATACTCAGTGTCAGGAATGTAAGGCTGCAACTCCTTCAGACATCCAGTTCCGGTATATTTCACAAAAACCGGCCTGTCCTGATCTAAAGGGATTTGCCCCTTTGGACATTGAAAACACCGTACTCAACGAACCAGGTCGTGACTACACAATCAGCCAAAACGTTACCTCCGAGCTTCTGAGAGGTTCAGAATGGTTTGGCCAACTCTATAAAAACAATAATCTCACTCCTGGCAATCATTATCAGGAAAGCCTGACAGAGAGCAATGAGGAGCTGGAGATTCATAACTATACTGGACTTTGTCCAACCAACGTTCTTGAAGTATCTCCCTCTTCGGGATCGTGTGCAGTGGCATGCCAGTACTGTCTGGTAACCGACGGCAATCACGTAAAACCAATTACAGTCTATACTAACTATGCTGAGCGACTGGCAAACTCCCTTGAGCGAAATCGGAATAGATCCATATTCTACTACTTTTCACCCAAAACCGAAGCATTCTCGGAGCCACACCTTTTCAATGGCATAGCGCATGAGATCATTCGCACCTTTGTACGTCATTTTGACCGGCACCCGGATTCCGCAATTCGTATCTTCATTGCAACAAAAGGTGGCCCAAGGCACCTCGATATCACCCATAAGGGCGACTCTCTTTTTTCGTTGATGAGTCTCATCGCTTCAAAAATCCAACTGAACGGAAGTATCGGCATCATGCCGAAGTATCTTCGTGATGTGCTCGAACCAAATGCTGCATCCATTGAGGAAAGGCTGGATACACTGGTTAAATGCCGGGAACTCGGTATATATGCCGAGTCAGTGTTGTGTCAGCCACTGATGCTTCCCTATCTGACCGATGAGAACATCGACAAATACTTTGCGCTTCTCGTGTCAGCCGGAGTCCGCAACATCAAACCTGAATTCCTGACCACAGAAATACGAAATCTGGTTATCCTTGCCAATTACATCAATTATTTTGACCCCAAGCTCGTCAAGGAGTTTTTTAGGCCATACTTGTCGGATGAAAATCAGAACCATATCAAACAACGCTCAAGAATAGCGCCTGAACGCTCCGTCTGTGTTGAGTACCTCAAGAAAATTCAGCATGCTGCCGAGCAACATGGAATAACCATCAGTCTATGCAACTGGGTAAAGCATGAGCTGGGCGCTAACGCCGAATGGGTACGCAGCATTGACAAAGTATCCGCCGCAAACGGCTATCGCTGCCTGGGTTACCAGACCAGATTATTCCCTGACAACAATGGCTCTATTTGAGGCTGCATGCATCATTACCAAAAAATACACGACAGCTTCAAGAGATTGGCGCTCAAGCAACCATCGGCCCCAGCGCTTATTACCGATGATTTTCTCCTCACCTACGGCGAACTGGACGCTGCTGCAGAAAGGGTTGGCATGGAACTCCGTCGCCTGGGAATTAAAGCCCAGGAAGCGGTTGGAGTGCTTACTGAGCGATCAGCAGGATTGCCGGCTGCCTTCATGGGAATTCTGAAGGCTGGTGGTGTCTATGTTCCAATGGTCACCGACCTGCCCGCAGAACGTCTGGCAAACATTGCCAGGCAAGCAGATATTCGTCTTTTAATTGTGCTCGATGGCATTGAACCTCCCCCTGAGCTCATCGAGCAGGTGACAGGCAATGGTTCTGTGACTCTCTCTCAAACACTTATCCGGCCTGAGTTATTACCGGAAGATTGGCAGGAAACCTCCCCGGTCTGCCCGCAAACATCCGAGATGAGTGATCTGGCAGCTATTCTCTTTACCTCCGGTTCTACCGGAATACCCAAGGGTGTTATGATCCAGCATCAGGGTTGTGTGAATATGGCACTCGGTCATATTGCCGCACACAACATATCCTGTGAGGATCGTCTTTTACTTTCTGCCTCACCAGGCTTTATCCTTGGCTTTCGTGAGCTATGCCTTCCTTTTATGAGTGGAGCCGCTTTCGTACCCGTATCGCGTTCAACAATCGACAACCCGACTCTCCTTCTCGAATTTATGGAGCGACATCTCGTTTCGATTGCAATGTTTACTCCATCATATCTGCATCTGCTCAACAGAACCGTGCCAAAGGGACTTCGCTGTATCATTACTGCCGGCGAACGACCAAATGATGATGAAGCAAGGCATTACGCACGATATCTCGACTATTGGAATATACACGGAGCTACCGAAGTCTGCGGCACGATTTGCATGCATCATGTCAATCCTGAAGAAAAGGGGTTGATCCCGAGTGGCCGACCGTTTGCCAATACATCAGTCCACCTGCTCGACGCAGAGGGCAATGAAGTCCCGAAAGGCGAGGTCGGCGAACTCCATGTCATCGGTATCGGCGTTTCACCCGGATATCTGAAACAACCTCAACTGACAGCCGAGTATTTTGTCGAAACACCTTACGGACGAGCGTTTCGTTCGCACGACCTGGCTCGATGGAACTCAAACGGAGAACTTGAGACACTCGGTCGGGAAGACAATGTCATCAAAATTTCCGGGCAATCAGTCTCGTCCAGTGAAATTGAGCTTGCACTGCAAAGCCACCCTGCAGTGGGACAAGCGAAGGTCTTGCAACTCAATGGCCGGCTTGTGGCGTGTGTGGAGTGCAAAAATCCAGACCAGCGAGAAGCAGTTGACTGGAGGGAGTTTCTCCAAAGGAAACTGCCTTCCTGGATGATTCCTGCCGAGATTGCCGTACTGGCTAAAATACCCATCAATTCTGCCGGAAAAATCGATCAAAACGCCCTTCTCAAGAGCGTCGAATCCCTCTTCAAAGAAGATCGGCAACGAGATGGCGGAACAGCTCCGCAGAGCGAACTGGAAGTGACAATTGCCGGGATATGGGAGGATCTCCTTGATATACGACCGATCCAGAGGGAAAACAATTTCTTTGCGGTAGGGGGAACGAGTCTTCTGGCAATTGCCGTAAGTCAGCGCCTTCAAAGGCTTGGATACAGCGTCCCGGTGCAGACAGTACTCACAACGCTGACCGTAAAGGCGCTGGCATCACATATCGAGGCTATGCAGCATCAAGCGCCAGACATTACCAATGAAACCTCACTTGAGAATATTGCAACGACTGACCAGGAGGATTTCTGGATTGCTTCGGAAATTGGTTTGGCTCCGGCTGCCTCCCACATTGTTCGGGTTCTGCAAGTCAGAGGTCGGATACCATCTCCTGCTGCATGGAAATCGGCCTGGACTGGCCTGCTTGATCGTCATGCCGCCCTGCGCACGGCGTTGTATCTGGACGAAAAACGCACTCTCTGCTGGAGGACTGTAGCATCCCACGAACTCCCGTCATCTGCATTGATCCGAATTGATCACTGCCTCTCGATGGAGGATGCCCGCAACATAGTGGAACGATGGGCAAACGAAAGATTCCAGCTTACTGTCCCCCCCCTTGCAAGAGCTGGCTTGATAACGATCGATGAGGAAAACGAAACACTTTTTTGGTTTGTCCTCCACCACTGCGTGGCAGATGGTTCATCAGCCCGTTTGATCCAGGAGGATTTGCTTGCATTGCTTGCCCTGCGTCCCTTGCCGCCGGTACCAAACGGTATCGCCCTGGCAAGCTTTGCAGAACAACAATACTTTGCTTCTGCAAAAGCCACTCGCGACAGGGAGTTCTGGTTAAGCAGGCTCGATGATCTTGCTCTCAGTGAAAGCGACGCCTTCAATGAGTGCGTCACCGAACTCCCGCGACCAGCAGTACCCGGTGGACGAGGTGCAGAACCCCTTGCCGAACAACTCGATACCATCACGCTTACTGCACTTGGCCGCATTGCAAAAATGCATGCAATCGGACTGCACGCACTTTTGCTCACCATCCTCGCCATAGAGATAAGGCGACGGAGCGGTCACCGTGACATCATGGTTGGCAGCGGCATAACCATCCGCCCCGCAGGAGACGATAGCACTGTCGGGCACTTTGTCAATGTGCTTCCCGTAATCCTTCCGCAAGAAAAAGAGCTGACCTTTCCTGATCTTCTTCGAAGCACCCAGAACGCTCTTACCGAAACGGTTGAACATGGCTCCTATCCAGCCAGCCTGCTCTACAGGGAGTTCCGCCAACGTCATCCCGATTGTCGGGCAGGTTCACGCACCTCGCTTTTTGATATCGCACTGACAGCAATACCGCCAAGAATCAGCATAGACCAGGAAGCGGCTCTCACCCTGGCGCCTTACTCATTGCCGGGAGAGCTCGAACACACGGCTGCAGGTCTTGATCTTTCGTTCAGCCATGAGCTATCCCCTGAAAACGGTGGAGTACTGAATCTCCTTCTGACATGGAACCCTGATGTATGCACCAAAGAGTGTGCCAGGGCATGGCTCTCCTCATTTGCTGCATGGGCACGATGGTTTGCCGAGGATCCCGACCGCGTTTTCTGTCCGGTTCCGGCATTGCTCCCCCACGAAATCACTCTTTTGGAACTCTGGGAACAGGGTGCAAAGCAGCCTCGTCCAGACCAGTGCTGCCACAAACTCTTCGAAGCGTTGAGTGACAAGCATCCGAATAAAGAGGCTGTCGTTTGCCGCGATCGCATCACAACTTGTGCACAACTCGATACCCTGGCCAATGGAATCGCACAGGGACTTTCAGAGCGTGGTGCAGTTCGAGGAAGCACAGTTGCCGTGCTCACTGCCGGCTCACCCGATCTTCCGGCAACTATACTGGGAATATGGAAAACAGGCGCAACCTACCTGCCACTTGCTTATGAACTGCCAGGAGCACGACTGGCGAGAATGACCAGCGACGCAGGTGCATCCATACTCATCGTCCTTGACGGACTTACCATCCCGCCTGCTCTGGAAGAATCGGTACAAACCATTATCCATACCGGGGAGTTTACTCCTTCTCTGCGCCGTTTAAACACGAAGGGCTCTCCCGATGACATTGCCTATATAATATACACCTCTGGCACGACGGGAACGCCAAAAGGGGTTCCCGTCACCCATGCTGCATATATCAATACCATTCTCGGAGTGGCAGAGAGAATTGGCCTTCGCCCTGATGACCGTATAGCGCTGGTCTCCACTGCCAGCTTCGACGCATCTCTCTGGGAACTTGGACACGGATTACTGAGTGGGATTGGCCTTGTGCCTGTATCGCAGAGCCTTCGTGACGATCCCTGGCTGCTGAAACCATACTATCGTGAACTCGGTGTCACCATTGCTTTTCATGCTCCCTCCTACCTGCGTGTCAGCGAACAGCTTCCTTTTGAGGGATTGCGCATCCTGCTGACTGGTGGAGAAGCACCGAACTATAATGACCTGCGCCATTATGCCGACCGGTGCGCATTCTGGAATTTTTATGGCCCAACTGAAGCAACAATCGTGGTTTCAGGAGAACATATCCTGAGCGATCATGATCCGGATATGCCGCTCTCGGTTGGACGACCACTGCCAAATGTACGAATTTCGATTCGACGTGAAGACGGCTCCCTGGTACCACCCGGTGCCAAGGGTGAGCTTTGGCTCGGAGGTATCGGAATTGCACATGGTTATATCAACCAGCCCAAACTGAGTGCCATGCACTTTGTGGCCACACCAGAAACGCTCTTCTATCGAACAGGAGACTTTGGACACTGGAATACAGAGGGCCAGATAGTGATCAGTGGCCGTATCGACCAACAGATCAAGCTGAACGGCCAACGGGTTGAGCTTGGTGAAATAGAACAGATACTCTGCCGACACCCTGAAGTCGCCAATGCTGTCGTTCTTGTCGAGGAGTCAGAGATAAACGTCAAGGTTCTCAAGGCGTTTGTTCAACCAAACAACCAGGCTGCACTCTCCGAGGTTTCACTGACAGCATTTCTTGCCGAACATCTTTCCGCACACATGATCCCTTCGACGATCATACCGGTTGCCGTTATCCCGCTTACCCCCGCAGGAAAGATTGATCGGCAAGCGCTTCTCAACCATGCCAGACAGCAGCACAGGAGCGTTGTTCAAGAGATGCCTCAAGATCCGCTTGAAAAGCGTATCGCTGCCATCTGGTCTGATCTGCTCAAACTTCCTGTGGCCCGCAACGACAATTTCTTTGCTCTTGGCGGCAACAGCCTGCTGGCGGTAAGTGTGGCACACCGCGTGAAGGAGAGTCTCGGGCTTCAGGTGTCAGCTCGTGCACTCTTTGCTGCCCCTTCTCTTGCGGGGTTTGTTGAAATAATTGCCAGGCAATCTGCTCTTCAGGAACACAATGAGAAGCTGCCCGAAACTGATCTTGCCACTGAAGGCGAAAAAGAGTTCTGGATTGCTGAATCGGCAGGGCTCGATACCCGTACCTTCACCATTCCTGTTAACCAGATCGTCACTGGAAACCTTTCCCCTGAGCGCTTGCAGAGCGCCTGGTCAACGCTGGTAAACCGACACGATGGATTACGAACGTTTTTTGAAAGTGATGAAACCGGGCAGTTGAAACGACGGGTCACCTCGAAAATCGATGTCATTCTGGAATTCAGCGTTACCTCCTCTGCCTCTGACGCACTGACTCTCATCCGCCAGCGCCAGCTTGCTCCACTGTCAATGAAAGTTGCCCCACTCTGGCGTGCCGGTATCGTTGAAGCGCGTGATGAGAACTCTCAATTTTTCTGGCTTGCCCTTCACCATGCCGTTGGTGATGGACAATCAGTCGGCACACTCCTTGACGAGTTGACAGTAGTACTTGACGAAGGAAAGCTTTCCTCGGCCTCGCCTGGAGCAAAGGTGTTTGCCGCCCGCGAAGAGTTATACTTTGCCTCATCAGACTCCATAGATGACTCACAATACTGGAGTGATCTCCTGAAAAAAGTACCTTCCAAAGCATTTGAGGAGTGGCCCCTTGATATGATGCGTTCATCGAGAACTCCATCAGGAAACCATCGTCTTGAGGTTCTTATCGACCCACAGAGAGCAGAAGCCCTGAGAACTCTTGCTCGAACTTGCGAGTCTACTCTTCACTCGCTGATAGTGACGCTCCTTGCAATGGAAAGCGCTCGCCGTAGCAGTCGTTCTGACATCATGATCGGCACGACAGCATCCGTCAGGGAGTCAACATCTGACTCGCACATTATCGGTTACGGCGTAAACATGCTGCCGCTGCACCTTCGTCCGGATTTACAGGAGTGCTTCCGGAACCTCTTGCGTTCAACGCAGCAAACTCTCGCTGAAGCCCTGCAACATGCACGTTTGCCATTTTCCCGCATTTACAGTGCATTCTGGAAGGAGTACCCCGACAGACGCCATCCCCAGCGCTACCCTCTCTTTGACATTGCAGTAACCGAAAACCCCGGCAGCCGAACCGGAAGCCTGCCCCGTCGTTTTACGGTGGCAAGAGCAGCAAAGCTTCCCGGCACCATAAGCTATGAACGGACTGATGCCTCTCCGGGGCAGGATATGGTCCTCATTCATGAAAATCTGGAAGAAGGCGGACTTCTTCTGCAATTGCATGTCAACGCGGCAATCTACACCGAAGAGAGTGCAAGAATCCTGATGGAATCTCTGAGAGGATGGGCAAATTGGCTCGCCGAAAATCCGAAACATGCAACACAACCCCTTCCACCGTTGTTGCCGGAAGAAGAAATACTTCTGGCTATCCGGGAACAGGGAGAGAGCATCGAGCGACCTCGATTGCGCTTCGACGAACTGTTCGAAATGATGGTTCAGCAGCCAGGACAAGATGGTCGTCCTGCCATAATCACCCTCGAAAAGAGCATTTCCTATCGAGCTCTCGATGAGAAAGCCAACGCCATCGCCCACAGCCTTGTACAGCAAGGGGTCAAACGCGGAAGCATTGTCGGTGTTCTGACCGCCCGCTCCCTGAACATCCCTGCCACACTGCTTGGTATCTGGAAAGCGGGTGCCACCTACCTGCCTCTTGCCTCAGACCAGCCTTCCGAACGTCTTTCCTTTATGGCTCACGACGCCGGAATCTCGCACCTTATTGCTCTCGACGGCATTACCATGCCTGATCTTCTGGCGGAAGGATTACCGGAACCCCTCCGCCCGGAGGAGTTATCCGAATCGTTTTGTCAGCGGCACTCAAAAAAACCTCTCTCTTTCAGCCAGTATGATGATGCGGCTTACATTATTTATACATCCGGATCGACTGGCAAACCCAAGGGCACTATAATCGGTCACGACAGTTTCGTGAACATGGTACTCGGTGCTGCCGGCATGTTCCGTCTGAAAGCCATCGATCGTTGCCTGATGTTCGCCTCACCCTCATTCGATGTCTCTCTCTCCGATATTGGACTGCCTCTCGTCTGCGGAGCCGCGATCTGCCCGGTTCCTTACAACATCATTGAGTCACCAAACCGTTTTATTGAATTCCTCGACAGGCTGCACATTTCAGTGGCAGATATCACGCCAACCTACCTTGGACTCTTCGAAGGGGCTGCACTTCCTTCTTCCCTGCGGATTCTGGTCACCGGTGGAGAGGCGCCGCTGGCGGCTGATGTAAAAAAATATGGTTCGACACTCAGCTATTTCAATGCCTATGGCCCTACGGAGAACACTATCACCAGTACAATGGGGCGCATTACAGGTGACGAAGGGCTTTATATCTCGGCTGGCAGACCTCTACCCAATACCAGCGTTCATATCTGCAATGATAAAGGAGATGCGGTTGCTCCAGGAGTTGCCGCAGAGATCTGGCTTGGTGGAGCAGGTATCTGTCAGGGCTATCTGAACCAGCCAGAACTGACTGAGGCAAGTTTCATCGTCACACCATCGGGACGTCGCTACCGCACCGGCGATCTTGGCCGCTGGCACCAGGATGGAACAATCGAGATCATCGGACGTAAAGACAATCAGGTAAAGCTGAACGGAATCCGCATTGAACCCGGCGAGATCGAGTATGCACTTGCAAGCCATCCGGCATTCTCGCAGGCTGTGGTTGTGCTCCTGGAGCAGGATGAAGGAATAAAAAGTCTATGGGCCTTTGTCCTGATGTCGATTGGACACCAGATGCCGGAGATGGATGAATGGAAAGCCTTCCTCGGAGAGCGACTTCCTTCGCACATGATTCCTTCCGGTGTGATTGCGCTGCAATCGATTCCATTGACGGCTGCAGGCAAGGTTGACCGAACCGCACTGCATGCCTTGCTCCGAGAGCAGACTCTGCCATCAGGCTCCACTTCACCCAGGGATGAACTGGAATGTTGCGTTGCTGAAATCTGGGCATCAGTACTCGGACGAAATCATATCCATCTGGAGGACAACTTCTTTGCGCTCGGAGGACACAGCCTGCTTGCAATCGCAGTCGTCCACCAGCTCGAAAAATCGCTCGGCTTTGAAGTGCCAGCCCGCGAACTGTTCGCTGAACCAACACTTGCGGGTTTTACCGAAAGAGTTCGTCTTGCCCGACCTTCCAGGCCAGCCCCCGATATCTCAACCGATCTGGCAACGCCTGGACAGTGTGAGTTCTGGACAGCCCAGCAGGCGGGACTCGACACAAGCGGTTTCAATATTCCACTGAAGCTTGTCGTGCATGGCAATGCGATTGCCATCGAACGATGGGAAACAATATGGAACGAACTGATTTCACGACACGAGGCTCTGCGCACAGCTTTCCTCGAAAACGAGGCCGGTATTCTCAGACGTGTTGTCACTGAAAAAATCGATAAAACCCTTGAGCTGCATGTTGCAGCATCGAGCAATGAAGCGTATCTGCATATTGGCAATCGCCAGACAGAACCTTTTTCCATGGCCATGCCGCCTCTCTGGCGTGCCGGTCTGACGGAAGTTACAGAGAGCCATCAAACAATTTTCTGGTTTGTCATGCATCATGCCATTGGGGATGGTCTTTCGCTTGGTATCCTCATCGATGAGCTTTCTGCACTGATGAAAGGCGAAAGGCTGCCTCCCCCACCAGCAGGATTTGACCGGGCAGCAGCTAACGAAGCGGCATATCTTGAGAGCCAAACCGCCAGTTCAGATGCCGACTACTGGCAAAAGGTCATCGAAAACCTGATTGAGCGAGCACCAGATTCTCTCGACGAATGGCCTCTTGACATACCACGCACCAATGCTCGTTCGGCAACCTCTTGCCCGGGAAGCCATTGTTTACAAACACGGATTGACGCTGTAACGGCAAATGCACTTCGAAAACTTGCAAGGCGAAACAACTCTACTCTCCATGCACTCATGCTTGCCGTTCTCGGACACGAAGTACGGCGCCGCACAGGACGTTCTGAATTTCTGATGGGCACAGCAAGCTCAACCCGCCAGTCGGCAGCCGAAGCACAAATAATCGGCTACTTTATAAACATGCTTCCTCTTGCCTGCCATATTCCTCAATCAGGCTCTTTCGATGAATTGGTACAAGCAATGCAACAACATCTGGCAGAAGCACTGCAGCATTCCCGCTTCCCTTTTGTGCGCATCTATGGTAACTTTCGAGAGAAACATCGACTTGCAACGCACCCTGCCCGTTATCCGCTTTTTGACATTGCGGTCACCGAAAACCCTGCGTTCAGGGTCACTCCTGAAAGAGATCCCTGTTTCAGTGCCACGACAGTTCATGAGGCTGGAGTAACCAGCTACGAACTGCGGCGCAATGCTCCTGCACAAGACCTGGTACTGGTACATGAGTCAGAGAGCGATGGTTCCCTTGTCCTGACATGGTACGCCAATGCCGCAATTTACCTGAAAGAGAGCGCCCTTACATGGTTTGATTCGCTTGTTGGCTGGATGCGATTCCTCGGGGAGAACTCTTACAAAAACGATATGCAGCTTCCGAAACTGCTGCCAGAGGAAAGAGAACTGCTTGACAAGTGGCAGAATGGCCCGATCCGTTCTTTGCCTGCAACTTCTTTCCCTGAGCTGTTTCAGCAGATAGTCTCGGCTTACCCTGAACGAGCGGCAATAGTCACTGACGACGGGGTAGTGAGCTTCGAGGAAATCAACAGTCGCGCAGATGCCCTTGCAAGGGCACTCATCAACCTTGGTGTCAGGCGCGGCGAAACAGTCGGGGTTTTCACAGAACAGTCAGCCGCGCTTCCAGAAACTGTCCTTGCAATCTGGAAGGCCGCAGCATGCTATCTGCCCCTGACTGCCGATCTTCCCGCAGAACGACTTGCCTTCATGGCCAGGGATGCCGGGTTACGTTTGATCATTGTGCTGGACTCTCTCTCTCTTCCACCTGAACTCAAGAGTGATCACTTTACCTCTCTTCGACCCGAAGAGATTGCTGCCGGTGCAATTGATCCACCCGCTCTCGACATAACAATCACTCCCGACGAAACCGCCTATATTATCTACACATCGGGTTCAACCGGCGTTCCAAAAGGGGTTGCACTGCGCCACAAAGGCATGCTCAATCTCGCTATGGACGAGAGCCGAATTTTTGGCATCAGCAAAGATGACCGTACCATGCAGATTGCATCACCATCGTTCGATCTATGGATCAGCGATCTTGTGATAACATGGGCAAGGGGTGCATGTTTGGTTCCAGTAAGGCGCCAGCAGATGAATGACATTTCCGGCATACAAGCGCTGATCGAGCGACTCGGAGTCACTATTGCGACTATGTCACCATCCTATCTGCGGCTTTTCGGGCGAGCTGATTTCCCTGGCCTGAAGATTCTGATGACCGTCGGAGAATCGCCCATTGCGGATGACGCACGCCACTATGCCTCGAAGCTCGCTTACTTCAATGGCTATGGCCCAACCGAAAATTCTGCCGCAACAACACTTGGCCGTATTTTTCCCGACACGGAGCTCATCACGGCAGGAAGGCCTCTCTCCAACATGAGTGTCTACATTATGGATGAGTGCTTGAATCCTCTCCCTCCTGGAGTTATCGGCGAACTGCTGCTTGGAGGCATCGGACTTGCTGCAGGTTACCTCAATCGTCCAGATCTCACCGCTGCAGCTTTCGTGGATTCGGGGGGTGAACGACTCTACAGAACCGGCGATCTGGGACGTTGGCTCCGGACAGGTGAATTACAAATCCTTGGCCGTCGAGACACACAGGTCAAATTGCGCGGACAGAGGGTTGAGCTTGGCGAGATCGAACATCGCCTTGCAACCTTTCCGGGTGTAGTGCAGGCTGTAGCCCTCATAGAAACACTGGAAGACCAGACACAAGCACTCCGCTCTTTCGTCAAACTTGATGCCGTTCATGCGACTCCAACCCAGGCCGAGTGGTCAGCCTTCCTGAGAGAATCACTGCCCTCCTATATGATTCCGTCATCCTTTTTCAGTGTCTCCGAAATACCGCTTACGGCGGCGGGCAAAGTGGATCGCCGTGCACTGCTCGACATGATGAACCGAGCAGCAGATTGTGGAATTAAAGAGATCCCGGAGGCCAGAAACAACAGAGTGCGAACTCCTCCGCAGAGCGGCATTGAAAAGCGGATCTCTGAAATATGGTCGGCTCAGCTCAATGGTGCTGATGCCGCACGAGAGGATAATTTCTTTGAACTTGGCGGCGACAGCCTCAGGGCAATCGCTGTGATAAACCGACTCCGCCGCGAGTTCGAGTGTCAGGTGAACAACCTTTACGAACATCCGGTTCTTTCGGACTTCGCCCTTCTTTGCCGTCCACGTCCCGATCACCTGCGCTTGATGATCAAGAGTGCCCAAAAAGAATATGATGATGGCCGGAGTCTGCAGGCAGTTCGTGCAAGCGAACGTGACAATGCACTGCGACCGCAACGCACCCTTTATGAAACAAGGATACAGGCTGATCTCCAGCGTGATATTGAATCGCGCAACTCATACCGTCATGTGCTGCTCACCGGAGCAACCGGCTATCTTGGCAGTTACCTTTTGCGTGAGCTTCTTGCCGACCGGTCGATCAAGGTAACAACGCTGGTACGCAGCAACGACAACCAAACTGCTCGCAGCCGTCTTGGAGAGGTTTTGAGAGGCTACTTCGGAAGTGAGCATGGCAGCGCGTTAGGCGACAACCCGCGCCTGCATGTTTTGGCAGGTGACCTGAGGGACGAGACACTTCTTCTCCCACGGCACGATTACGACCAACTTGCAGCCAGTGTGGATGCCATTTTTCACTGCGCAGCCAATGTAAACCATATAGGGCTCTACCGTGATTTTTTTGCTGACAACGTAGCCGCAACACGACACCTGCTGAATTTGGCTGCACAAAAAAAACCGGTCACGGCTGATTTTCATTTTGTCTCTACTCTTTCGGTATTCGCCAGCGCATCGTCAAGCGATTTCAGACTCTTTACAGAGTATGACTACGCCCCTGAAACTGCCGATGACAACTACTATATCCGCACAAAACAGGAGGCAGAACGGCTGGTAATCTCATCACGGGAAGTGTTGGCAAACACCTGCATCCATCGTGCAGGTAACATTGCCTTTGCAACAGACAGCACACAATTGCAAAGGAACATTTCAGATAACGCTTTTTTCCGCCAACTTTCGGCGTTTCTGCGCCTTGGCTGCCTGCCGACTGAACTTTCAGCATCGCTTTGCCATGTTGACATTGTTGCAAAAGCGATCATTGCACTCGCTGGCAGAAAAACGCTCTCCAATGAGATTCACCATATTGACACCTCACGCAGGGAGTCGCTGGCCGACATAATTCTTTCAGCCGGAGAGCTGGATGGTAAAGTCCGCACCTGCAACTTCAGCTCTTTTCTTGAACGATTACTTGGCGCAATCGACGAGCCGGAGATGGAATCTGCTCTTGCTGAAACCGTTGAAAATTATGGACTTCAAACAGGCCACTCACCCTTCTCCCGGCAACATGGAATGGAGGTTGCTTCAGATCGAACCCGGCTGCTGCTTGAGAAATCCGGCATCACCTGGCCCTCAATTCCAGCAAAAGGAGTGAAGGCTCTTTTGAGGAGGGCAATGACAACCTTCAACGCATGAGAAAAAAAACAACAAACCTCCTGTACGTCATAAAAAGATAGCGTTGTTATGAAGAGCATGCCCGTATTCGATAAGCAAATGGAAATGGAACCCATTGGATATCTGCCAATTCAAAAATGGTTTATGGCAAAAACATTGCCGGCAGCAAATCATTTTAACCACTCTTTTCTTATTTATGTCAATGAAAAAACGGACAAAGAGAGAGTACAAAGAGCGCTTGAAAAGCTGAACAGGCGGCATTCGATGTTGAGGGCCGTATATCGAGACGGAAAACAATACATTCGCAAAGAGAGCCCAATAGCGGAAATCAGGGAGCTGGATATCAGAGGAAAAAAAGAAGACGAGATATTCCATGAACTGACACAGTGGCAAAGCGGGTTTGACACCGAGAGAGGCTATATTTGGCAATGCGGTATCTTGAGAGGATATGCAGACGGGAGCGAACGGATATATCTTGCTTTCCACCATCTGGTGTTCGATGCCGCCAGTTGGCCGATAATCCGGGAAGAGCTGAAAGCGCTCTATGAAGGCAGGGAAGTCGAAAACAATTGCAGCAGTTACCCTCAATGGGTTGAAGCTGTGAAGGAATATGGAAAAACCGCGACCGCAGAAGAGCGCCAATACTGGCTTGAATGGCACAGAGAGCGCCAAGAACATCAACAAGATGAGTGGCAGGAACTTGCCGAAAAAGATGACCGCGAGTTACGATACAGCAGAGTGGATTTTTCGGCAGAGATCAGCAGGACGTTATTTCAGACAAAGAGAAGCGCAAGAAATACCGACATCAATGATGTGCTGTTGAGCGGCTTGAGTTATGCTCTTTATGAGGTAAGTGGCAAAAAGCAGAACTGGATCACCGTCGAAAAAGATGGGCGGGACAAGCTGGACAACCATACAGATATAAGTCGAACGGTGGGATGGTTCACAACACTCTTCCCTCTCTGTTTAAGTGTCGGCAAAGATATCGACGATACAATCGAGAGGAACCGCAATAGCCAAAGCAGAGTTCGTCACAAGGCCATAGGATACGGAGCAATACATGGCTATGAGCAGTTGCCTGAAATTCTCTTTAACTATCTTGAACATGTTGGCGGGACAGAAGAGAAATTCTGGCAGATACGCATGGGAGAGTCAAGTGGCGAGAGCATGAACCCCGATAACCGGTTTGGCAATATTGTGGAGATAAACGGATTGAGCAGAGAAGGAAAAACAGGATTCGGGGTTGAAAGCTGCCTTAAAGAAGAGAGCCACAGGCTGTTGTGTGAAGCTTTCAAGAAAAATGTGGAGAAAATAACGAGTTATCTCAACCCATGAACGCCGGACAAGTAACATTTTGCGTTCAGCTATTTTAATAACAAGGAGAGATACGTGAATCTGCTTCGCCTCCTGCAATCGATCAGTGACAAACCACTCCGCAAGCTTTTTGCCTTTGCGTCAGCATCGGCATTAAGCACCACCCTTGTACTTGCAGTTGTTACCATCGCTGCGCAAAAGATCAATGATACGAAAGAGGAATTTGTCGATGTACCGGTTGCCGGGCTCTTTTTAATCTGCCTGCTGATCTACGTTGTCTATGAAAGCCGTCTGGTTGAGCAGTTTGCGTCTGATATTGAAAAAGCGATAGACAAACTGCGAATGAAATTGATCTATCGGCTTCGCCATGGCGATCTTTGGAAACTCGAACACTTTGGCCAAAGCAGGCTGTTCGGAAACATCACGCAGAGCTGCAAGATCGTTTCATCCAACTCCCAATACCTTGCCCTGGCAACACGTTCAGTCATACAGATCGCGATGATCCTCATCTACATCGCCACAATCTCGCTGGTCGCCTTTCTGCTTTTGACAATCCTGCTTGTCGCCGCTTCTTATGCATACTACCAGCTTGGTCTTTCGCTGGAGAAATGCCAGGAAGAGTTATCCACCGATGAAGCCAAACTCTTTGAATGCGTCTCCGACCTCCTTGACGGATTCAAGGAGCAGCGACTCAACAGCAAACGGAGCCAGGCTCTTGGCGATGAGTTTAATGAGCTCTCTACCCACACGGTCACAACACGAAGCGAACTGCACCGCCAAAGCTGGCAACAGTTCGTCTTTGGTGAAACGATGTTCAACCTGATGCTGGGACTTGTGGTGTTTGTTGTCCCGATTTATTCTCCTGCAATCAGGAGTGAGTTGGTAAAGATATCAGCAGCGGTACTTTTCATGGTTCCGCCTGTTTTTGGACTGATGCAATCCCTTACCGTTTTGCGTGCGGCAAAAGCTGCAGCAGGCCGTATGATGGCACTTGACAGCGAACTGGCAAGCATTGAAGAGCAAAGCAGTGCGGAAGCTGCCGAGCCACCTTCAACCAACTTCAACGAAATCCGGATGGCTGATATTGAATTTGCGTATCCAGCCCCCGAAGGAGAGATTCCTTTCACTCTCGGCCCGCTGAACGTCACCATACATCCAGGGGAAGTCCTGTTCATCACCGGTGGCAACGGCTCGGGAAAATCAAGCTTCATCAAACTGCTGACCGGTCTCTATCATCCCCAACGTGGCCAACTGTTGAAAGACAACAGGGTTGTCTCACCAACAAACCTCTCAGGATACCGTTCCCTGATGGCACCGGTATTCTCTGACTTTCACCTTTTCTCAAAGCTTTACGGACTTGGGAAAGTCGATAATGTAACCGCAGAAGATCTTCTGCACTGGATGGAGATGGAGCGTGTGGTCGGAATCAATGGCGACAGATTTACCCGCACTGACTTGTCTACGGGTCAATGCAAGCGTCTTGCTCTTGTGGCGGCACTCCTTGAAAAAAAACCAATCCTGATCCTTGACGAATGGGCCGCTGACCAGGATGCATACTTCAGGCATAAATTCTATCGTGAAATCCTGCCGGAACTAAAACGTCGAAAAATAACCATTATCGCTGTAACGCACGATGACCGCTATTTTGATAGTGCAGACCGTCGTCTGCATCTTGAGGAAGGTCAGTTGACAGAACTCGATATAGACAAGGAGGATACAAAATGAGACTATTTAACGCCGTTGTGCGGGAAATTCCGGAAAATCTCAAATCACTCCTCTTGATGAATATTTTGTCAGCAGTGGCAACAATGTCCCTCGTCGCACTGGTTTCGACAGCTTCAAAAGAGGGCGGAAGCGGCCAAATCAGCGGACGTCTTATGCTGATGTTCGCCATCACTCTGGCACTCTATCACGTAACACACATCTATACGCTGGTGACGGCCTCGAAAGATACCGAACGACTGATACACAAGCTGCGTGTTGGCCTGTTCGAGCTGATCCGCCGAACTGATCTGGTCACGATCGAAAAAATCGGTCACGCCACCCTTCAGGGTGCTCTTACCCAGGATACGCAAATTCTTGCCGAAGTGCTGCCAATGCTCGTCATAGGGTTTCAGCAGGCTGTCATGCTGCTTTTCCTTGCAGCCTACCTTGCCTGGCTTTCACCTTTTGCATGTATCCTCGCATTCGGTCTTGCCGGGTTAACCGTCGCGATACGTTTTTCTCGCGTCAAGGCACTGCGAACAATGATGCAATCAGCTTCCGACGCTGAAAAAAGGGTTTTTGATGGCCTTACCGAGCTCCTGCACGGATTCAAAGAGATCAGAATGAGCGGAGCGCGTGCGGACGATGTAACAGCAACCCTCGGGGAGGCATCTCAAGAATCACGCACAACCAGCTCATTACTCAAAGCGCAGTGGGGCCGAAATTATGCCGTCATCGAGGCAATGTTGTTTTCTCTGGTTGGCTTGATGGTTTTCGTTGTCCCGCTCTTCGTTGCCGGCTTCCACGAGGTAGTTCTTCCTGCCACTATCGCTGTACTTTTTATCTCAGGACCGGTAAGTACGGTTTCCTTTGTCACTCCCCTCGTAACAAAAGCCGAACTGGCACTTGAAAATATTGACAACATAAAAAACCGGCTGGCTGCCGCTGCAAAAACAGTATCAAGTGAGGAGACGGGTTCGCTGGAAAAATCACCCTTGTCAATTGCCCTCAGAAACGCCGAACTCTCTTACCGTGACAAGGAAGGAATCTCCCTCTTCAAAGTCGGTCCACTTACTGCTGAGTTCCATGCCGGCCAGATCACCTTCATCACCGGGGGAAATGGTTCCGGCAAATCGACCTTGCTGCGACTGCTCACCGGCCTTATTCCACTTGACACAGGCTCTCTCCTGGCTGATGGCACAGAACTCAAAACTGAGCAGATGCAGGACTATCGAAACAGATTTTCGGCCATTTTTTCCGATTTCCATCTTTCAAGACGCCTCACATCAATTGAAGAACCAAATCCGGCGAGGATTGGTGAAATGCTCGAACGTTTCGGCATGCAAGACAAAGTGACGGTTTGCGATGGCTCTTTCAGTACAATAGATCTCTCCTCTGGACAGCGGAAACGGCTCGCACTTATCGTCGCTGAACTTGAGAACAAACCGATCATTGTCCTTGACGAATGGGCAGCAGACCAGGATCCTCACTTTCGCCGCATCTTTTACGAAGAAATTTTGCCGGATCTCAAAAAACGTGGAAAGATCATTATATGTGTAACGCATGATGATCGATGGTTCCGCCTGGCAGACAGCATGTACAAAATGCATGATGGCCAGATCGAAAAGCTTCAGGAAAACAGGAACGAAAACAGTTAGCCCTGGTTCATCTCATAATAAAGCTCATTGAATCATGATGTCGATCAAAGATCTGCTTGCCGAACTGAGTGAACTTGATATTCGACTCTGGGTTTCAGAGGGCACATTGCATTTCAATGCTCCTGAAGGCAGTTTCAACGAGGAGCTCCGTAAGAAAGTGCTGGCAATAAAACCCGAGTTGATTGCATTCCTTGAAAAAGAGCGGAATCACCCGCTCATTGCTCCTGAACCACCACAAACTGAGACCGAAAAACGACTGGCACTACTCTGGAGTGAATTTTTAAACAGTGATAACATAAGCCGTAACGACGACTTTTTTATCCTCGGAGGACACAGCCTGCTCCTCATGCGACTTGTACACCGAATTGAATCTTCTGGCATGGGGAACATCGATCTTGCTCAGGCAATGAGCGCCAGAACCCTCAAAAAAATGGCCCTGCTGCTCAATAACGCCGGGAACACCTTGATTCGACTGCCTGAAAAAGTTTTCCAGCCATCAGTTGACGGGCCGAATTCCCTGATGCCATGCACTTCAAGCTCAATGCAGAGTGACGATCCTTATCCCCGTGATCTCTCATTGGCCCATTTATGGAAGATTGCGGCAAAACGTCATGGGAGCCTGACAGCTATGGTGTATGGCGATGAATGCATCAGTTATCAACAACTTGACGAGTGGTCGAGCAGAATCGCAGCAGGCCTTTTGGCTGAAGGGGTCAGAGCGGGCTGCACGGTAGCGCTGGCCCTGCAACGCAAACCTGAAGCTGTAGCCGCCCTTATTGCTGTTCTCAAATGTGGTGCGGCTTATCTGCCACTGGATGAAAAAATGCCACCCATGCTGACCGCAAGCCTTTTGGCTCTCTCTGATGCGCATTGGCTCATTGCCGACCTTGCTGGACGAGAAAGGCTTTTATCACTCGCAGAGATCAGAATACTTCCGCTCGAAAAGTTGACAATAATTTCAGCTCTTGCAGCAATACCTGAAATTCCTGAAACGTGTGGCAGCGACCCGGCCTATATCATGTTTACCTCTGGCTCAACAGGAGAACCAAAGGGTGTGATTGTACCCCACCGCGCCGTGATACGTCTTGCGCTTGATAAAAATGTGCTTGCACTCAATCCGGGAGATGCAATGGCACAAACCGCGCCGTTTGGCTTTGATGCTTCGACTCTGGAAATCTGGGGAACACTGCTTTCCGGCGCTTCTCTCGTATTCATAGAAGAGAGCCTGCTTATGCAACCTGAATGGCTTGGCGATTACCTGCACAAGAAGGGTGTGGTGGCAATGTGGCTGACCGCCAGCCTTGTCAACCGGATCGCTGACCTTCGCCCCGAGGCCTTTGACCCGCTTAAAGTTTTGCTGACCGGTGGCGAGGTGCTCAGTATTCCCCATATAAAAACAGTGATGGCCGCTTGTCCAAACCTTCAGATATTGAACGGTTACGGCCCCACGGAAAATACGACCTTCACCACACTGCATGCTGTTACTGCAACTGATCTTCTGGCCAGCAGCATACCCATAGGTCGCCCCATTGCCCATACGAGGGTCTATGTGCTCGACGAGGAGTTGTCGCCGGCAGAGATCGGCACATGGGGAGAGTTGTGCGCTGCCGGTGATGGTCTGGCTATTGGATATGCCGGCAGGAAAGATCTCACCGACAAATCATTTGTCTCCTTGCCGGCTCATCCTGAAGAACGCATCTATCGAACCGGCGATCTTGCCCGCTGGCGCAAAGACGGGGTGCTTGAATTTGGCGGACGACGCGATGGACAGATCAAACTGCGCGGACATCGTGTTGAGACTTCCGCAATTGAGGCCACTCTTTCTGGCTGCCTGGGCGTTCATGATGCACTGGTGATGGTGGATGGTGAAGGGGAAACAAAGGAACTGGTTGCATTCATCGCCTCAAGTAACAATGAAGAAATGGCATGGCGACACCATCTTGCCGAACGTCTTCCCATCTACATGATGCCAGCACGTTTTATCGTGATGGACTCTTTGCCGATTACTTCGAACGGGAAAAAGGATCGTGAGGCACTGAGCAGGATACTCCATAAGGAAACCGCTTTTTTCCCCCTCTCAAATGGCCAGGAACGGCTCTGGATATTGCAGCGGCTGACTCCTGATTCTGCGTTCTACAATATTCCCTCAGCCTTTGAAATAAAGGGAAACCTGGATGTTGCGGCATTCAAACGGGCACTCATTTCCCTTGAAAAGCGACACCTTGCACTCCGGCTTCTCATCTGCCCGGCAGACGACAATAACCATATCGCCCGGCAACGTCTGGTGGCCGCAGGCAATCTCTCCCCGCTTACCCTTGATTTCAGCCGGGTTGCTGACCCTGAAGGCGCCACAAACGAAAAGATGCTGGCCGAAACTATCCGGCCGTTCCACCTGGAGCATGAAACTCCGGGACGCTCTTTTCTCTTCAAGCTGCATGAAGATCACTGGCGTTTTTTAATGGTCATTCACCACATCGCATGCGACGGCTGGAGTTTAGGAATTCTGCTGCACGATCTTGCGACTTTCTATGCCCTTGAAACAGGAGTGCCAGCAACTCCGCTTTCACCCATCAAGTATCAGTTGTCGGATTATGTTGACTCACAAATCACCTTTCTGAAAAGCGAAGCAAGTCAACAAATGCTCGATCGCAGGATAAAGCGACTGAGCCCGCCCCTGGAACCACTTGATTTGCCGACCGATCATCCTCGACCGCTGAATCGTAATTTTGGAGGTAGAACACTCCATTTCCCTTTCGATTCCTCGATCAGCCAAAGCCTGGACCAACTCGCAAGAGATTGCGAAGTAACACCGTTTGTCCTGCTTCTGGCTATCGTTGAACTGCTTCTCTATCGACTCTCTGGTCACCAGAGAGTAAACGATTTTGCTCTGGGCGCCTTAACGTCCGGTCGTGACCGAACTGAGTTATCGGAACTGGTCGGATTTTTTGTCAATACCCTTGCAATACCTTGCCACCTCAAACCTGACCAGACATTTCACGAACACCTTGCATGTGTCAAAGAGGAGTGGCAGGCTGCGCTGTCCGATCAGCAGTGCCCTTTCGGCAAGCTCGTTGAGTGCCTGAACCTGAGTCGCGACCTGGCACGCAATCCACTTTTTGACGTTCTCGTGGTATGGCAGGATTCCTTTCCAGAAGCTCCGGCATTGCCTGGATTAAAAAGCTCGTCGATTCCGACCAACCTTCCATTTGCAAAATTCGACCTTTCCTTCAACTTCCTGAGGAAGGAAAGAGAGATCGAACTCTTCCTTGAATTTTCCGGCGAACTGTTCGAAGAGCCAACTATTACAAGGTTCGCTGGCAGACTGCTGGCACTTATCGCCGCTGTCACAGAGAAACCCGACGCTCTGGTTGCTGAACTGAATATCTGGCTTCCAGGAGAGAAAAAACAGGTCATCGAAGATTTTAACGACACAGCACTGGCATTGCCGACGCAACGCTCCATTCCAGAACCTTTTCTTGATAGAGTACTCACCCACTCCAGCGACCCTGCAGTTTTTTCGGCGGATGGAGAGAGGACTAATTACATCGATTTTGCCCGTCGGGCTGGCGCCATAGCTGAACATATCAAAAAAGCAGGTGTCCAGCGAGGCCAGAGAGTCGCCATGCTGCTTCCCCGCTCTCCGGAAATGCTGGCAGCAATCTTTGGAATAGTTATGGCAGGAGCCGTCTATGTTCCTCTCGACCCAAACCAGCCACTGGCGCGTCTTCGTGACATCTTTGATGATCTTCACCAGCCATTTGTCCTCATTGATGGGCCGATGCTTCCAGAATTGTCAGGTTCCTGCAGATACCTTTCCCTTCCAGCACCCGAAAGTAACGCGGAACCACTCTGTCTGGCTGCTCCTGATGACCTGGCTTATATCATCTATACATCCGGGTCGACCGGAAAACCAAAAGGTGTTTTGATCGAGCATCAAGCCGTGCTTAACCGCATCTTGTGGATGCAGAGTAAATTCCCGATCCTCCGGGGTGACGTTATTTTACAGAAAACGCCAATAACCTTTGACGTTTCGATCTGGGAACTCTTCTGGTGGTCATGGAGCGGAGCTGCTGTGGCCATGCTTAAACCAGGGGATGAAAAAGATCCTGAAGCACTGGCCAAAGCAATTGAAAAACATCAGGTTACGATCATTCACTTCGTTCCGTCCATGCTCACCGTTTTTCTTGACTCTCTTTGCGGTGGCCACATAGAGTACCACTCCCTGTCAAGCCTGAGAGTTGTCTTTGTCAGTGGTGAAGCTCTCGACCCTGTATTGGCCGAACGTTTTAACCAACTCCTGTATGATCGTTACGGTACTGAACTCCATAACCTTTATGGCCCAACTGAAGCCACTGTAGATGTGAGCTGGCAAGCGGCGTCACCATGGTCAGGGGAAAAAATACCCTCCATTGGCCGACCCATTGCCAACACCACGCTTTACATTCTTGATGAAAACCATCAACCCTTGCCTGCAGGAATCTCCGGCGAAATTGCAATTGGCGGCATTCAAGTGGCACGCGGCTACCTCAACCGCCCGGAACTCACTCTCGAACGCTTCATCACAGACCAGTTTAATCCGAAAGGCCGGATCTATTTAACCGGTGACACAGGCCGATGGAAAAGTGATGGCAGCATCGAATACCTTGGACGTTCTGACTGGCAGGTAAAAATTCGTGGCCAGCGAATTGAACCGGGCGAAATTGAACATGTTCTTGAACGTTGTGGCCAGATAAAGCAGGCCGTCGTCGTTCCTGCATTAAACAATAATGTTACCGAACTTCATGCATGGATAGTGTGTGAAGGTAGCCCTGATATTGGGGCTGTGCGTCATTTTCTCCGGCAGCATCTTCCGGAAAGCATGATTCCTGCACGATTTTTTCCACTCAAAGAGCTGCCTCTTGCCTTGAACGGAAAACTCGACAGGAAATATCTGGAGCAACATTCAAAAACCATTGTAACATCATCGCCACAACCGCTTATCCCGAAGAGCAGGTACGAGAGCCAGCGAAATACAGCTTTGACAACCTCCTTCCATCTTGATGAGAGCAGTGAAACCCTGACACTCAGCCTTTGTTTCAATACCGCCATGATCTCGCCGGATGAAAGAGCTGCACTTGCAAGAGACTATTCATCCCTGCTCAAGGAAATCGCCAGTCAATCTTCTGACTTGCATGCACCCTCCCAAACTACTCTGCCAAGTCAACGGGATACTCTCACATGAAAATTGCAAATTTTACTTTTGATGACCCATCAGCAAAGGTTGCTTCAGGAAGCCCTCAATCCTCTGCTGCCATTGGCTCTGCCGATATCGTTTCACGTTTTTCTGAAATTGTCCGCCTTTTTCCTGCACGTCATGCGGTAGTCGATGAAGAGGGATGCATGAGTTACGCGGAACTTGACGAGCTGTCAAATCGCATTGCAGATGTTCTGAATCACCAGCAGGTGACGGCGGAGAGTCGGGTCGGCGTCATGATCGGGCGGCATCGTCTCTTTATTGCAGCCCTTTTTGGCGTCATTAAGGCCGGGTGTGTCTATCTTCCCATTGACCCGACTCTTCCACTTGAACGTCGCAGCAAGCTTCTTTCGTTAGCCAATGCCGTTGCACTTCTTGCTTCTGCCGAAACCGCCGGTGACATGCAAAAACTGGAGTGGATGTGCCCTGAACTGAAATTCAGCCTCACACTTGATTCCGACGATGTTGATTCCCTGATTGAAACACCAGGAGAGCTTATGAGGGAAGAGCTTTGGGATCATATTGCTGCTGAAGCAGATGATGATATCGATGCAGGTGGCTGGAAAAGCGCATTTACCGGTCTCGCTTTCACCCCTTCGGCGATGGCAGAATTTGGTACCAACGCCCTGAAAAAAATCGCACCTCTTCTCAAACCTGGAGCAAGAGTTCTGGAAATCGGCTGTGCATCCGGCTTTACCATGCGCTACATTGCACCTCTGAGTGCTTCTTATCTTGCCACAGACCTCTCCCGGCACAATGCAGAAAGAGTCGAGGTTGTTGCCCGAAGTCTCGGCATGCGCCACGTTACCGGTCGCCATCTGGCGGCTCATGACATTGACATATTGCCACAAGGAAGTTTCGATCTCATTATCCTGAACAGCGTGATCGAAAGTTTTCCCGGTTACGGTTATCTTCGCATGGTTCTCAACAAATCGACAAACTTGCTGGCACCTGGCGGAAGATTGTTTCTCGGCAATTTGTGGGATCTGGAACGTCATGACGCCTACCTGGCTGATCTCGCTGAATTTGCCCGAACACATGCCGATGAGGGTTATTCTACCCGCAGCAATCTTGCCGGCAGTTTTTTTGTACCCTCTGCCTTTTTCCGAAACTGGGCAGCTCAACAAGCTGAAAATCCCTCTATCATGGCATCAAGAATCGAAGCTCCCGGTTTTGATCCTGCGCCCTATGCATTTGATGTTATTATCAGCTTTGAGGAATCCCTGGAAGGCACTCCATCTGAAGAGAGCCGATCGCCTCTCCATCTTGACCGCAGGGCACTCTTTGCTGAACAACCAAACCCTCCTGAACCGTCCGGAATGGAAATCAACCCTCGCAGGGCTGCATATCTGATTTTTACAAGCGGATCAAGTGGACAACCAAAGGGAGTGCTTGTAGAACACGGACCGGTCATCAATCTGAGCCATGCGATTGAAGAAAAGATCTACGCCCCCCTCCTGGCAGAAACAAAGCAAGGCTCCCTCGACATCAGTTGTTGTTTCTCTTTCGCTTTTGACGGCTCCATTCATCAAATATTCACTCCATTACTCAATGGACATACCGTACATCTGCCTCTGGAAGAAACACGGCAAGACCCGGAGCGACTGCACAGTTTTATTGAGTCTCATCGGCTCAATGTCGTCGATGCCACACCCAGCCTTTTTGCCCTGCTTATCGATTACTGGGAGAGTAATGAAAGGGGATGCACCGCAAACTGCTTCATCCTCGGCGGTGAGGCTCTCAGCACCTCTCTCATGGAACGTTTTTACGCTTTCACTGAACACCTGAACAGTGAAGTGTGGAACGCCTATGGCCCTACCGAAACCTGTGTCTCTGCCAGCCAATACCGGATGAGCGCTTCGACCTGGAATAAATTTTTACCCCCACCTGTCGGCTCGCCTCTCTCCGGGGTCGATATCAAGATCTGTGATGAGGCCGGACGCTCAATGCCAACAGGTATACCCGGAGAGATCAGGATCGGCGGTGCCTGTCTGGCCCGTGAATACCTCAATGAACCTGAACTGACTGCACGCCATTTCGTTCTGGATGAAGAGGGAAAACGCTGGTACTGTACGGGAGACATTGGACGCTGGCTTCAGCCAGGCCTTCTGCAATTCACAGGACGAGAAGACCGCCAGGTAAAGGTGCGTGGCTACCGCATTGAGCTCTCGGAGGTTGAGTCAGCCCTTTTGGCTTCTCCTCTGGTTCGTCAGGCGGCTGTAGTGGTCGCTGATCCACGCAATGACGGTGACCGGGTTCTGGTTGCCTATATTGTTGCAAATAAAGGTTTTGATTCTGGACGTTGTCGAGCCGATCTGGATCTGCGTATTCCTGCCTGGATGATGCCAACCCTTATTGTGGAAATCGATGAACTGCCTATCACTTCAAATGGAAAAATAGATGAGCGCCGTCTGCCATCTTTGCATAAAACTGACAGGCTCAACCCGAACAATCGAGCGCGTAAGCTATTCACCCGCGATACAGAACGCAAACTGGCAGCCTTGTGGCAGAAAATTCTCGATCTACCAGTTGAGTCCACTGACGACGACTTTTTTATGCTGGGTGGTCACAGCGTTCTTGGAATACGATTACTCTCCCTTATTGAAAGCAGCTTTGGTGTAAAAATACCATTGACAGAGCTTTTTACGTCGACAACAATTGCCCGGATGGCTGACCGGATTGAAGCTCGACAGGAGGCCTCTGCGTGGCATTCCGTCGTTGCAATCCATACCGGGGGGAGCCACACACCTCTGGTCTGCTTTCATCCGGTAGGTGGCAATGTTCTTTGCTACAAAGCTCTTGCCGAGGCTCTTGGCAGTGACTGGCCCCTTTACATGGTTCAGGCCTCCGGCCTGGAAGCAGGCCAGGCTCTGCAACCAACTATCGAAATGATGGTTTCCGGTTATCTGCGAGAGTTAAATGAAATAATACCCCATCATCCCCTCATCATGGCTGGATGGAGCTTTGGAGGTCTGCTTGCCTGGGAGGCTGCACACCAATTGCGACAAATGGGCAGAAAAATCGAGAGCGTCATTATTCTCGACGGAATTGCCACCCCCGATCCCATCCGCAGCATGCTTCAAAAAGATGAAGCCGATTTTATTGCTACCCTGTTCGATGAGATGGGACTTGGAAGTGCTGAATTTTTGAGGAGCCTCACTCCGGAAGAACGACTCGATCAGATCGTCCTTCTTGATCGCGGCGGAGATTATCTGCCCAACGGGCTGGATCGTCAGCAAATGCGCCGTCTCCTTGCTCTTTTCCAGAATAACGGCATGGCTGCCGTACGCTACCAGCCACCAGCAAGCACAGAAGATTTGCTTCTCATCCGTCCGAGAATTCCCTCAAGTCAAGCTCCAGGTATTCCGGGTGACGACTATAATGGCTGGAGTTCCCTTGTTGGCGGCAAAGTTGAGTTACGCTGGATCGACGGCACACACGGACAGATGCTGCATCCACCTTTTGCGGGACAAATGGCTGACCATATTCGCCAATACATCGATCGAACAGCTCCATGAACCGGAACAATCGCCATACTGTCAGCTTATGGACGCTTGACCTCAAGGAGATAGTAATGCTCCCTCCTCAGTGGTTCGAACTTCTTGGTGACGAAGAGCGCTTGCATTGCCTGCGGTTTCGGCAGGAACGCGACCGGATTGCCTACGTTGCAGCACATGCCCTGCTCCGATGCACACTCAGCCAGACTCTCGGGTTACCTCCAGCATCCCTGATTATTGCACGTGACAGCATGGGAAAGCCTTTTCTCCATGCACCAGAATCTCTCCGTCTCGATTTTAATATCTCTCATACTGCAGGCATGGTCGCGGTCGCTATCAGTAAGGCTGGAAAAGTCGGTGTCGATGTCGAGGCGGTTGATCGAAAGCTGATGCCTCAGCACGATGTATCAGCTTTTGGAATGAGTCATGAAGAAAAAACAGAGCTCGCATCGCTTTCCGAACCCGAAAGAAGTGACGCATTTTTCGATCTGTGGACCGCACGGGAAGCCGTTGCCAAGGCTGACGGACGCGGCCTTTCTCTTCCTTTTTCCCTCATCCGGATTGATCGGGCAAGAAACACCGCGACTATTCCTGAACATGAAAGCTCTTCAGGCAGCAACTGGAGTTTATGGCGTGAACAACTCTCTTCCCTTCATCGATTGGCTGTAGCCTGGCCTCAGGAAAGTGGAGAGTTGAAAAGAATGAAACCATTGTTTTGTAATGAACAACAGATTTTTCCGTGCAATCTCATAGAAACATGACAACCAAATCGCACGATTTCTGGCGCAGATTGCTGGCTGATCTGCCACCACTTCAGTTTGCTTCACGCAGTTATGGATCATCATCGCCCTCTTGCGCAAAAGAGAGTGAGATAATCGAACTACAGCTCGATGCGGTTCAAACCAGGCTGCTCAAGGCATTTGCCGAAACACATGGAATTTCGCCGAGAACTCTTCTTCTTGCGGTTCATCTTAAAGTTCTGTCAATGCAGAGCCCTGAAAAACGAACCGTGACAGGAATTACGGTAAATAGCGGAGCTGACGAAAACCCGATTCCTCTGATTTTCAACGCCACCAGCAATGATGAAAGCTGGAGCGAGACTCTCCTTCGCGTTTCGGAGCTTGAAGAAGCAAGTCGACGGCACAGTGATCTCCTGCTGGCCGACATGGAAACCATTGGCGGTCGTTCTCCCCTTTTCGACTCTCTGTTTCTTTTCAACCAGTCCGGCTCGTCGAACAACGGCAACGACCTTCTTGAAGCCAAAATTCATGCGATCTGGCAGACCCTCCTGCCAGGTGCCGATTTCAGCGTCGATGACGGTTTTTTCGACGCTGGAGGCAATTCATTGCTTCTTCTTCGTCTGCATGAAAAGCTTGCATCCTGCTGGCCCGGACTCTTTAGCGTGGCCCGACTTTTTTCCATCATGACCATTGCCGCTCAGGCCAGCTTCATACGGGAAAAAAGTGCAGAAGAGGGGAAGGAGAGAATCACTTCCCTGCCGGAGAAGGCAGTTACAACATCCGGTCATATAGCAATCGTCGGCATTGGAGTGCGTATCCCGGGGGCTGAAACGCTGGAAGCGTCATGGCGTGATATAGCAAAAGGTGTTGATCGGGTTTGTGCCATGCCAGAAGAACGCGCAAAGCAGATTCGACAAATGATGGAGCTCCTGGCTCTTCCAGTTCCGGAAGAGTTCCGTGAGGCAGCCTGGCTTGACAATATATTCTCCTTCGACCCGGAACGTTTTCGAATCTCTCCGGCTGACGCCGCTCTTGTTCATCCTGAGCAACGACTTTTTCTGGAGACTGCACTTATGGCCCTGGAAAATGCCGGCTATGGAGGCAACGCGCTGGATAATGAAAAAATCGGTGTTTTTGTCGGCATGAGCGGAGGAGGATCGATCTGGAGCGATTATGCACTGAAAGCTCTCCCTGAACGTGCAGAACAGATATTTGTCAACAATGTACCCTCCAATATCGCCACCCGTCTCTCATTTCTTCATAACTGGAGGGGAGCGGCAAGTTTGGTTGATACCGCATGTTCTTCAGCACTGACAGCCCTGCATCTGGCAAGCCAGGCGCTCATTAACGGAGAGTGCCGCGCCGCACTGGTCGGAGGTGCCAAGCTGATAATGATACCGCCCTCATCGGCCACACGCTTCACCATCGAATCCTCAACTTCCCGTACCCATGCATTTGACGAGAGTGCCGATGGCACTGGTGCGGGAGAAGGGTCAGTTGTCTTCTTTTTAAAAACAATGGAACAGGCCACCCTTGATGGCGATCCAATTCACGCCCTGATTCTTGGAACAGCCATCAACCAGGATGGAGCTTCAAGCGGAATGGCAGCACCCAATCCGACAGCACAGGCAGAGGTAATTACGGCGGCTGCGGCCAAAGCTGGCGTGTCGCTTGCCACCATCTCCTATATCGAAGCGCATGGTACCGGCACTCATCTTGGCGATCCAGTTGAAATCGAGGGTATTCGTCTGGCTTTTGGCGCTGAAACCAGGGAAACCGCCTTTGCCTTCATCGGTTCAGGAAAAGGCAATTATGGCCACCTCGACTCCTGTGCAGGTGCTCTTGGTTTGCTGCGTGCCCTCCTTTGTTTAAAAAATGACCAGGTGCCACCTCAGCCATTTTTTTGCCAGGCAAACCCCCGTATCGACTTTGCCAATGCGCCAGTTCAAGTCAGCAGGCAACTGCTTGCATTGCCTGATCGCGGCACACCACGCCGAGCCGGTGTCAGTTCATTCGGATTGAGTGGAATCAATGTTCATACTATCATTGAAGTTCCGCCTCCAACTTCATTGCACCAGTATCCCCTTTATTCTGGCTGGACGGTAATCGGACTCTCTGCTGCAACCAAAGAGTTGCTCGCTGATTCAGTGAAAGCCCTGACTGACCTCATCCGTGATCATTCAGACTACTTACTTGCCGACATGGCATATACCCTGAATACAGGACGTGATTCGCTTTCAGAACGTCTTGTGGTCTGGGTACGTAACCGCAAAGAGTTAATCATTGCATGGGAAAATTTTCTTTCAGGCAATGATGACCAAAGGCGGCTGACCAGCACGCTCCCCCGTCATAAAAAGAAGCACTCTGCCGTCCCTGTTTTTTGCCAGGTTGCCGATGAAGATTCAGCCCTTGCGGCGGCACAGGCTTTTGCTGAAGGTGCGCTACTCACCTGGCCTCCGCAACATCGAGCCCATCGCCTTCACCTTCCTCCGACACCCTTGCAGAGAATAATCTGCCGTCCTGAAGGCCACTCTGGCAATGGAGCGCGTGAAACCAAATCGCTTCATTATCGATTGCCCTTCGATACCCCTGAAGGAATCCGTTATCCTCTCGATGTGCACTCTCCAATGTTCTGGCCGATAGCCGAACACCTTGCTGGAGGAGTTCCAACTCTCGTGGGTATGGGAATGTTACCTCTTCTTGCCGATACGATGGCCGCCATCAGCGGCAAAGAATGTTCAACATTTTCAATCAGGGAGATCCGGTGGCTTCGACCCCTGCAAACACCATTGCTTAAAGCTGGCAGCGTCAGCCTGCTCATCACGGAAGCCGATGCAGACCAACACCATGCCATCCTCGGCGGTCGCGGGCTGGACGGAAACTGGAAAAATTTCTCTGAAGCCACTTTAAGCAAGAGCGCTCCCATACCCCCTCCGGTATTTCTGGATATTGAGCAAATCGAGCAAAAAAAAGGCGAACTATCCCCGGCAAATCTCCGGATTGGGGAGAAAAATGAGAACATTCAAGTCAGCGATCGATGGAATTGCCTGCGTGCCATCTGTGTCAAGGAGAATGAAATTTTCGCTCACCTTGAACTGCCTGACTCCGTTCAAGAAAGCGGGAACTTGCAGGCTTTGCATCCCGGACTTCTCGACAGCGCAGTCAGCCTTGTTCTTGAAAGGCCAGGGTTGGTACCTGCAAGTTGTTCCGAGATTCAGGTATACCGCCCGTTGCCTCCAAAAGTTCTGGCTCACGCCACAAAAAGCTTCTTGTCAGATGAGGAAATTGCAACCGATGTCAGCCTCTTCGACATGGAAAGCGGGTTGCTCTGTATCACGTTCAGCAACTTGCGTTTCATTGCTCCGGCAAACCGCGCCGGCTGGAAAGTTCCAGTGATAGCGTCATCACCGGTATGGGTGCCTGCTCCTGCGGAGCAAACCATGACTGCTCTTCCTGCACTTCTTCTCATCGGTGAGGGCGATCTTTACGAGAAAGTCCGCTCGCACCCAATGCTCCAAACAACTCCGCTCACAACGACAGGCTCCCATGATCCCTCTGAAGAGGCATTGAGCGCCATTGCCGAAGGAGTTGTCAGTCATATTCTTCTGATCCCCGCGCCAGGCAATGATCTTGGTCTCCGCGTTGCCAGCCTGCTCCGCCGCATTTTGCTCGTCATGCACAAACCCCTGCAGCTCCTGGCAATCGGACAGGGAGCGTTTGCGGTCGAACAGAAACCCGGCAAGATGCAGCCTGATATGGCACTCATGGCTGGCCTGGTTATGGTTGCAGCACGTGAAGAGTCGATGCTCTCGGCACGTTACCTGGAACTGCATGATGAAGCGCCACTTGACTCCATTTTTAATGAATTTGCACGCTTCGACAAGCATGAAAATGCTCCTGTTCTGCTCGATCACTGCGGGCAACGTCTGATACAGAAGTTTGTGCCGCTTCCGGTTTTGCCTGTTTCGTCCACCATGGCCTGGCCAAATTCAGGCTGTTGTGTTATAAGTGGCGGTACCGGAGGCCTTGCCCTGCTTCTTGCGGCAGAACTTGCTGCAGGAGGCAGAGTGGCGCTTGCACTGCTCTCTCGCCACGAGCTTGCCGCTGGCGATGATGCTGACTCGCGCCTGCGTTTTGAGCTTCTGGAGACTCTCTTGAAAAGCGGCATCAACATTCGTCACTGGTGCGTTGATGTCAGTGACCAGGCACAACTCTCTCAGGTCCTTGACGAAGTCCGTTCTGAACTCGGCCCAATCACCGCTGTGGTTCACAACGCCGGCCTGCCGGACAGCTCCCTTCTGGTGAAGGAAAACGCAGCGTCATTTGCACACGCAACGGCAGCCAGGGTGGATGGTGCACGTAATCTCGACCTACTGACTCGTAAGGATCCTCTTGAGGCATTTGTCCTCTCAGGGTCACTGACAGCGATCGAGGGTCGTGCCGGGAGCGGAGCATATACAGCATCGAATGCATTCCTCGACACCTTTGCAATCTGGCGACGCAGTGAGGGAAGAGTCGCCCTCACAATCGACTGGTGTCAGATCGGAAAAACAGGAATGGCCGCAAGAATAATTGAGGGCAGATTTGCCGAGTACTCTCTTTCAGAGGAGGAGGTCATCAGGTTTTGGCGATGGGCACTATCTTCAGGATCAGCACAAGTCTCGCTGCTTTATGGGGAAGAAACCAAAGAAAAAGCGGAACCAGTTCCAGCACCATTGCAACAATCATCAATAATTCTGGAAAAAGCGCTGGCAGAAATATGGGCAGAGACTTTAGGCTATGAAAAGGTTGAATACGATGATGAGTTCTACGCTCTTGGGGGGGATTCGATGTCGGGCATCGATATCGTCGATCGCATCGTCAAGGATCTCGGCCATCCAGTAACCTTTGCCGATCTTACAGAGTCCTCTACGGTCAGAATACTTGCAGCACGGCTTCGCACTCAGGCGCAGAGTCCAAACCCGGCTCTTGCTTCACGCACACTCACTCTCCTCACCCCGGCTCCACCAGAAAACCGTTACCCTCTTGGCTGGGAACAACTGGCAGTCATTCGCGCACAGATGGCGGCGGAGAAAAGCATTGCCTTTAATTTGCCAAATATCCTCACCCTGCCACAGGATTGCAACCCTGAGCGACTGGAAGCCGCCCTTGGATTGCTCATCGCCCGTCACGACATTCTTCGCACCCGCTTTCATCTGCAAAAGAGTGAGCCTGAAATGGAGATACTCTCCCAAGTGACTCCTCGATTACCACGCCTTCGTCCCCGGGAAGGGATGACAACGGCTTTCTATAAAAAGTGGGTTCGTCCTTTTGATCTGGAAACAGAACTCCCGTACCGTTTTGAGTTGGTTGAACATTCTGACGGCAAACCTGAAGCCCTCCTCATCGACATTCATCACAGCCTGGCAGATGGTCTCAGCCTTGAAATATTGACAAGCGACCTTGCAGCGCTCTATGCAGGAATAAATCTGACTCCCTTATCACTGCAGTTCAAGGATTACGCATGGTGGAGTCGAAAGGGAGCTGGTATCGAGGCAGTTGAAGATGCCAAAAAATATTGGCTTGAACGTTATAGTTTACCGCTGCCACTTCTTGATTTGCCGACAGATCGAGCACGCCCGCCATTTTGCACATGGCAGTGCGAGAGTGTTGCCTTTTCTCTTCCAAAAGAGAGGGCGGAAAGCTTGCGCCGATTTGCCTCGGCTCACAGCACGACACCATTTACCGTGGTACTGGCTACCTGGGCGGCATTACTTGCCCGCTATTGCAATAGCGATGATATTGTCATTGCTGTACCGGTAGATGCCCGTGACAGGGTTGGCACACCGGGCATGCCAGGCATGATGGTATCACTGCTTCCATTGCGCTTCTCATTCGAGCAGGATGAATCAGTGGATAGTTTTATCAAACGAGTTCATGCCAATGTTGCCGATGCCATGAGCCATCGGGCCTGTCCCCTCGGAATGTTGCTCGAAGCACTCGCGCCACCAGTTACACCCGAACGCACCCTGCTTTCTGAAGTAACTCTCTCGTACATGAATTATGCCGAGGGAAGAGGGGTTGAGGGGGAGAACGATGATGCTTTTCGCCTTTCCGGCATCGAACGCAGTGATGGAAAAAACGACCTTTCCATCTTTATGCGGGATCTTCCCCAACAAATCAGCGTTGTCTGCGAATACTACAGCGCCATTTTTGATCGTGACCGCATTGAACGTATGGGAGAACATTTCAATATCTTGCTTGCTGCACTGACAGAGTCACAAGCCGATGACAGGCTCGCATATCTTCCGCTACTCTCAGCAACAGAAAAGAGCTGGCTTGATCGAGCAGGAAACATCACAAAAACCCCTCCCTTACCGGCAGCAGCAACTCTTTTTGAAATTTTTTCTGCCAGGTCAAAAAAAGAGAGCGATGCAATTGCGGTCAGCGACCATACCGAAAGTCTCAGCTATGGCGAATTGCTCTACAGGGCCGGAGGCATAGCAAAACAACTTATTGAGGCAGGGGTTTGCGAGGGTGATACGGTCGCCATGCACATGGAAAGAAGTTGCACAGCAATTGCCACCATTCTTGGTATCAATGCTGTCGGAGCCTGCTATTTACCACTTGATCCAGCGTATCCGCCGCTTCGTATTGCCTGGATACTCTCTGATGCCTCCTGTCGGATAGTGGTTGCTGATGCTTCTGGCCGAAAATCACTGGCTGAAGCAGACAAGGCGGCTGAAACAGAAGGAAAAACAGTTGATAATCAGCCGGTTGCAGCGATACGGAAGATCATTGATGCAGAGAAATTGGCTCAGGCAAGCAGCCTCTTTCCCGGAATAAAGCATCATAAAGAGCCGCTTGCCTATATCATGTACACATCGGGTTCCACAGGATTACCCAAGGGTGTAAGAATTTTTGAACGCGGCATCATAAGCCTTGTTGTTGATGAGAACTATGTATGTTTGACTCCCCTCGATCACATACTTCAAATTGCACCTCTCGCATTTGATGTCTCAACGTTTGAAATCTGGGGGACACTGCTGAACGGAGCGCGCCTTTACATCCCCAGTCGCAACGAAATACTCGACCCGGTTGAACTGGCAGCAATCCTGAAATGCCAGCAGATCAGCATCATCTTTTTGACAACCGGACTCTTCAACCGACAGGCCGAAACATTGCCGGAAAGTTTTTCCACACTCCGAACAGTCATCACCGGGGGAGACACGATAAGCCCTGCACATGTGCGCCTGGTGATGGAGAGTTGCCCTTCAACAACATTTATAAACGGGTACGGCCCTACCGAAAATACAACTTTTTCGACAACCTATCAGATCAGCCAGAGTGACCTGACAGAAAATACAATTCCCATTGGTCGCCCTCTCCCTCACTCTTCAGTCAGAGTGCAGGACGATAGAGGCCAACTGGTCCCGATCGGAATTTGGGGCGAAATCGTGACCGGCGGAGATGGGGTGGCTGATGGTTACCTGAATCAACCAGAACTGACCGCTGCCAGGTTTTTTTCAGAACCTTCGGGCAATCGCTACTATCGAACAGGTGACCTTGGACGGTGGAGGAAGGATGGAGTTCTTGAATTCGGAGGACGCAAAGATGGACAGATCAAGCTCAGAGGCTTTCGCATTGAACTGGCAGAAATTGAGGCTGCACTCTTAATCCACCCCCTGGTGAAAAATGCGGCAGTTCTTTTTCGTCCCAAAACAGGAGAGCTTATTGCCTGTTTACTCTCTGCCGACAAGGATGCTCTTCATGCCAGCGAACTCCGTTCCTGGCTCTTGCATCGCATCCCCGCCTACATGGTTCCTGCACGCTTCATTCAGATTGAGAGCATACCAGTCAATGCCAACGGCAAAGTTGACCGATTCCTTCTTGACAGGGAAGCCGAAAACGGAAAAAGACTCCCCGATGACGACTTGACAACAGTCGCCCCCCCAGAGAGTGAAACAGAAAAAATGATTGCCGAAGTTTTTTCTGAAATCTTCGTTTGTTCTGTAGAAGATCGCAATACAAGCTTTCTTGATCTTGGTGGTCACAGCCTCATTATCATTCGCGCCATAAACCGGATTGCCCAGCGTTCCGGCATCCGTCTTGCAGTGAGCGACTTTTTTTCTTCTCCCACTCTTGCAGCTCTTGCTTCCCGGGTCGATACCGGCAAAAACAAGGATAAAATCAGCACACACATTCCTTGTGCCCCACAGAACGCATTTCCTTTCGCAAGCCATTCTGAAGAAAGGCTTTATATGATGCATAGCATCGATACCACAGCGGCTGCCTACAATATGACCTTTATGTTTCGTGCGGGCAGGGAGTTCCGCAGAGAAGCGTTGCGGCAGGCACTTCTGACTCTCGTTGATCGGCACGAATCCTTGCGCACCGGATTTGAGGAAGAGCAAGGAGTGATCATTCGTCGAATTGAAAATACATCATCAATAAACCTCGACTGGAAAGAAGAGGATCTTGGTCAACTTTCCGACCCCTTTTCAGTGGCCCTGCAACTGACAAAGCAGGAAGTTTCACATCCTTTCAATCTCCGGAGGCCACCACTTCTCCGCGTCAGGCTGATGCGTCTTGGTGAGGGACAGAATCTCATTCTCATCATTACCCACCACATTGTCCATGACGGCTGGTCTTCACGAATTTTTTTACGTGAGCTGCAGATTTCGTATTTGGCAGCAATGCAGGGAACCAAGTCAAACTTTACTCCCCTGCCGCTCACTGTTCGCGACTATGCAATCTGGCAACGTACCCGTGACTGGTCAAAGAGTTCCGCCTGGTGGAAAAAAAACCTGCAAGATGCTCCTGAGCAGATCGTACTTCCGTGTGATCGACCCTTGCCTGAAAAAGCATCGAACAAAGGCGCCACACTAATAAAAGAACTCCCGCCAGAAATCGCCTGGGCTCTGCAATCTCTTGCCCGCCAGAGTGGGGCAAGCATGGCCGCACTTGCTCTTGCCTTGTTTTCTGCCCTGCTCTTTCGCCTTACCCGCCAGTGTGACATGGTCATAGGCATGGGTGTTGCCGGACGTGACCATGCAGAACTTGAGGGAGTAATCGGGTTTTTTGTCAACGTACTGCCCATCCGTATCCATCTTGATGAAGAAAGCGAATTCAACGCTCTTGTCACCCAGGTACATGAGGCGCTTATGGCTGCGCTTGAGCATCGTGATTATCCTTTTGATTGTCTTGTGCGTGACCTTGCGCCAAAGCGCACAGGTAACCGGCAGCCCCTTATAAACGTTGTATTTGAGTATCAGCGTTTCGAACCGGTCAATACCACAAACATTTTCCCGCCTGCGCCACCAATAAGCGAAACATTTGAGCGTTCACTCAATGAAGTCGTCTACACACAGACCGCAAAGCACGACCTGATCTTTTTTTATGTTGACCAGGAAGAAAAAACCGAACTGATGCTCGAATACAACACTGATATACTCGATGCCGTAACCATTGAGCGCTGGCTTGACTATTTTATTCAGTTTGCCAAAAGCGCCAGCATTGAAAGCTTGCCAACGACCAGTTCAGAGAGCGAATTGCCATGAATATTCCAGACAGCGAATTGCAGGCGCTTTACCCTCTTTCATCGGTTCAGCGTGAAATCTGGTTTGATCAGTCACTGTATCCTGACACCCCGGTTTATAACGTGGGATGCTACAATCAGATCGAGGGAGAGCTTGACCTGCAAATATTTCGCGAGGCAATCACACTGATGGTAGAAGAAACCGATGCAATGCGTCTTAAACTGAGTGAAGTGAACGGCGTTCCTCTCCAGTCGTTTCCCCCAATGCCCCAAGTAACGCTCACGATTTTTGACTTCCCGGATGATGCCAATCCACTGCAGAGAGCGCTCTCAAGCATCCGAAACGTTGTCAATCAACCGTTCCGTATTTTCGAAGAGCCACTGTTTCGCCATCACCTTTACAAACTCCCTGAACATTACTATATCTGGTCACACACCTATCACCATCTGGTGGTTGATCGCTGGGCAACATCCTTGATCATTCAAAAGGTTTCGGCACACTACAATGCCCTGCTGAAAGGTGAATCACTCCCTCGGGGAGTTAACAATGCATACCAGAAATTTATCGTTATCGACACTGCCGCTCATGAATCCGCCAGTTTCAATGCTCACCGGCGTTACTGGATGGAAAAATTTTCAACCCTTCCTGCGCCACTCTTTTCGCCGCTGGCCGGGTATGGCGACCGCATGGAGATCATCAAAGGAGGAGTCCACACCACTTTCCTTCCCCGGCCTCAATACGAACGACTCAACAGCCTTGCCCGATTGCATTCTGTATCGCTCTTCCACCTCTTGCTTGGCATCCTCTATGTCTACTTCACCCGTGTTCAGGATCAGGATGAATGTGTCATCGGACTGCCACTCCTTAACCGTCACACTCCTGCTTTCAAGAAAACCATAGGTCTTTTTGTCACTATGATTCCTGAACGTTTCGCCTATGGCCGTCAGATCCACTTTATTGAACTGATAAAGGCAATCGCCAAAACCTTGCGAGAGAGCTACCACTCCCAATGTCTACCTGCAAGCGAGATCAATCGTCTGACCGGAGTGCTTCAGACCGCTCGAAAGAGAGTGTTCGACCTCACCTTCTCATTTGAAAAACTCAATTGTGCTGCAACTTTCGGCTCCAGTCACATCAGCCAAACCGTTGCGGTAGTGCATGAATATGAGCAAACTCCGCTGGCGATTTTTGTGCGGGACTACTCCGGAAATAAGGATATCCAGATCGACTTTGCCTATAACCTGGCATATTTCAATGCTCTGGAAATAGAGCGAATCAAGAGACGATTGATGCATTTGATGGAAGAGGTGCTCTCTCGACCTGAAGAGCAAATCACTCAATTAGAGCTGCTGCCACCCGCTGAAAGCCAACAACTGCTGACAAACTGGAACGCAACGGATAGCACCTTGCCAGAAAACCATGTTCATCAAATGTTTGAAGCCCACGCAGCAAAGAACCCTCATGCTGTGGCAGTTGTCTTTGAAAATGAGAGACTCACCTACAATGATGTAAACGAAAAAGCCAACCATCTTGCAAACACGCTTATTGCTCTTGGTGTCGAAGCTGACAGGCCGGTCGCCATTGCGCTGGAACGCTCTCCGGCCATGATTGTTGCCGTGATGGCTATCCTCAAGGCTGGCGGTGCCTACCTCCCCCTTGATCCCTCTTATCCTCTCGAACGCCTCCGCTTCATGCTTGAGGATTCCAATACAAGAATTCTGATCACCGCCAAATCCCTGCATGACAAATTACATCTTGCTGCACAACATACCCTTTATGTCGATGATGATGAGAGAGTTATTACGACTCAACCCATCAAGAACCCCGATCTTGAAATCGATCCGCAACAACTCGCATACATCATCTATACCTCAGGCTCAACCGGAACCCCAAAAGGTGTTGCAATTGCACATTGCGGTCTGGCCAACCTGGCCTGTGCCCAGATCTCATCCTTTGCGATTGGCGCAAAAAGCCGGGTACTCCAGTTTGCCTCATTCAGCTTTGATGCATCCGTATCTGAAATATTTATGGCTCTCTGTGCCGGGGCTGAACTTCATCTTCCCAATGACGAACAACGCCTTCCCGGTCTCTCGTTGCTTCACTACCTCGATGAGGCGGCGATCACCCATCTGACCTTGCCTCCAACGGTGCTTGCTGCCCTCCCGCAATATCCTTTGCCTGTATTGGAGAGCCTGATTGTAGCCGGTGAGCCATCCCCTCCAGCTCTGGTATCTTACTGGTCTAAAGGGCGACGTTTGTTCAATGCCTACGGCCCAACCGAAGCAACGGTATGTGCCACCATTGCCGAATGCCACCATTCATGCATCTCTGCTGACACGCCACTCTCCATTGGCAGACCAATTGCAAACGTCAGGATCTACATCCTCGACCGCCACCTGCAGCCAACCCCCACAGGAGTTGTCGGCGAACTTCACATTGGAGGTGTCGGTCTGGCTCGCAATTATCTGAACCGCCCCGAGCTGACTGCTGAAAAATTTATTTCCGACCCTTTTTCCCGCAAACCAGGCGCACGTCTCTACAAGAGCGGCGACCTTGCCCGATACCGACCTGACGGAAATATTGAATTTCTTGGCCGCATCGATCATCAGATCAAGATCCGGGGATTTCGCATCGAACCGGGAGAGATAGAATGTGCCCTCACGGCTCATCCCTCCATCCGGGAAGCCCTGATCATATCTCGCACAGAGAAATCAGGACAAACGCGTCTTGTCGCCTATGTCGTTTCGCCGGAAGCGCTGCTTACCTCCGCTGAACTGCGAGCCTTTCTCAAGATCACTCTTCCCGATTACATGTTGCCAGGGGCTTTTGTATTCCTTCAAGCGATGCCCATGACCCCCAACGGAAAAATTGACAGACATGCGCTTCCCGAACCCGAAGCCTTCATTCAGAGCGACAGCGTTGCCCCGATCGACACCATTGAAGAGATCCTTGTCGATATCTGGGCCACACTTTTCCAACAGAACCGCCCTGGCGTCCACGACAACTTTTTCGAACTTGGTGGAGAATCCCTGTTGGCGACCAAACTTGCCTCTATGCTGCGCGATGCCACCGGCATCTCCATACCAATCCGCTGGATCTTTGAAGCTCCAACGCCATTTGAACTTGCCGGGCGAATCCGTAGATCTGGCCATAAACATGAAGCACTCGTGACCATTCCGGCTAACCGCATTCTTCCTGGCACAACCCGAATTACAACGGATCTTCTCTCGCTGCCACTCCTTTCACAGACTGACATCGACAAAGTGGTGCAGAGTGTCGAGGAGGGTGCAAGCAACGTTCAGGATATCTATCCACTGACACAATTCCAGGAAGGCATGCTCTTCCACTACCAACTGCAAAGCGATAGTGATCTCTACCTGAGCCACCAACTTTTCAGTATCGACTCTCTGGAGCGTTGCGAAGCATTTATTGCAGCACTGCAATCTGTTATCGATCGCCACGACATACTGCGCACGGCGTTTGTGTGGAAACAGTTACCGGAACCGCTCCAGGTTGTCTGGCGTCATGCCCGGTTGGCGGTTGACGTGCTGCATTTCAATCCCGAAGAGGGTTTCATTGCCAACCAATTGATGGAATCCTTCCATCCCCGCCAGCATCGTCTCGATCTCACTCACGCGCCCTTGCTTCGGATCGCAATAGCAAAGGACGGGAAACGCTGGCTGATGCTTCTGATCGCTCACCATCTTGTCATGGATCAATGGAGCATGGAGATCATGTTTGAAGAAATCAGAGCATACCTGAAGAAAGATACAAAGGGACTGAAAACACCTGTGCCGTTCCGTAATTTTATCGCCAAAATGCGAGGAGAAATTACAAACGAGGCTCACGAAACTTTTTTCCGAAACATGCTAAATGATATCAAGAGTCCAACCACACCATTTGGTTTGCTCGATGTTCAAGGTGATGGATCAAGGATTGTCGAAGCACACCGCACTCTGCCACTGGAATTGGCTCTGCGGTTACGCTCACAGGCTCGTTGTTTCAGTGCAACTCCGGCCACTATTTTCCATCTGGCCTGGGCTCTTATCCTTTCCCGTTGTTGCAATCAGGAGAATGTGGTCTTCGGCACAGTACTCCTGGGTCGAATGCAGGGAGGGGAAGGAGTTGAGCGGGCACTCGGTCTATTCATCAATACTCTCCCGTTTCGGGTTACCTGCAGTGCGCGCAAGGTTTCAGAAGCGCTTCGTGATACCCAGCATCGCCTTCTGGCACTGATGCTCCATGAGTATGCCTCACTGAGCATGGCTCAACGCTGCAGTGCTGTTCCGGTCTCGACACCTCTCTTCTCCTCTCTGTTGAACTATCGACAGGGAGGAAAACAAAATGATGTCGCTTTCGACCTTGAAGGCATTGAACTCATCCGCCATACTGAAGAACGAACCAACTATCCAATCAGCCTGTCCATCGATGATTTGAAAGAAGGGTTTGGCTTGACTGTTCAAATTGATGCCTCCATTGATCCTGAACGGATTTGTAACCTGATGCAATATGCCCTGGAAACCCTGGTCACGGCGCTTGAAGAAGCTCCCGAAACACCGCTTTCCCTGCTTGAAATCCTGCCCCAAGAAGAGCAGGAAAAAATAATGGCTGATCGTGCAGGCTCGCTGCAAAAAGTAAGCACGAGTTTACCAAGAGAGCAAAACAGAGCCACCACTCATCCCCAACGCCAAAGCGGAACGCTGTAACGACATGCTCTGCAGAAACTGTTGAAGAGACCGAACGATGTTGAACTTCCTGTCGGTCAACTGCCCGCATCATCGTTGAGCATGTCCGTTGCTGCCTGGTATAACCTGAACCACCTGGCGGCTGCCAGTCCAGAAGTACTGAATTTTATCTCATGGGTGGATAAAACGGAAGATGGGTGGAATGAAGAGAATTTCAGACTGGTTGAGCCTTTCAAGCATTACAAGCTCGTCACGTCCAGATGAATTTCCGGGCTTTTTGTCTGAAGCTTCATGTCGTCCTGACAGATTGGGGTGAAAAGATATAAAAACCGGCAGTAAAAATTTACTGCCGGTAACGTGTTGCACAAAAAGCAATAACGCCTTAGAAACCGTACCGTACACCAGCAAGAAACTGGCTTCCTCCAAGATTGGATATTTCAAATGTTTCGCCCGTACCAGAGTTACCAGGACTAATACCAGTTGCCTTTGATATCTTATAATAACGGTAGCCAAGATCAACAATAACGTTATCCGAAGCCTTGATACCCAAACCAGCACCAGCTTGCCATGCAAACTTGCTTTGATCGAGTGAGAATACCGCACTTGATGTATCCGCACCTTTAACCTTGGCAATACCAAGACCTGCCGTCAGATAAGGAATAATGCCGGAATTTTTTAAAGGAAAATCGCGATAACCATTCGCCATGAAAGATAAACCTGACACATCTGCTCCTGACACAGAAACCAATCCCCTTTTATCCATTGTATACGACTGATATCCGACGGCTGCTTCAACACGATACTCATCCAACTTCACACCAACAGCCGCCCCAAATGGAACTGCCGATTTGTATTCGGCAGCATCTTTGTAAGTAGTACCTGAAACAGTTACATCAGAATTGTTCAATATTCCCAATCCAGCCGACACACTCACGTAAGGGTCCGCCAACGCTGGAGTTGCCCACATTCCGGCAATCAATAATGGCAAGAATAGTTTCTTTTTCATTTTTTCACGATGTTAAGTAATTGATGATTAGAGAGAAAACAACCATAACGGCATTATTAACACACGATTAAAAGTATAAAAAAAAAGTAATTACCAAAAAACGAGGAAATGAATCGAGTTTCAATGTGACTTTTTGGAAGAAAAATGACAGGCACCCCTCACAAATAACTCACAAGAGAGACAAAAAGAGGTTCCGGGACAACAATCAACCCTTCATAATTCCTGGCAGATTGTTATTGTTCAGGGAAATAACTCTATAGCCTCCAT
>SESG01008967.1_pt1 | contig 56850 bp, 41 predicted proteins | sample 3171421 | NCBI WGS metagenome assembly SESG01 (sample SAMN10866946, study PRJNA518727) | freshwater metagenome | biome: subpolar coniferous forest; feature: holomictic lake; material: water; isolation source: holomictic Lake 227, 6 m and 8 m depth | place: Canada: near Kenora, Ontario | collected...
TTTGGTAAATTGCTCTAAAGACATTCAGGGAAAACGCTCTAACTTGGCAGGATGGCAGGCGGGTGCGGCTCGGTGAGCAGCGCGGCGACTCCCGCAGCCATGAGCACGGCGGCGCACACGAGCGCAGAGGTCACGGGCTCTCCCAGGAGCGCCACGGAAGCGGCGGCCCCCACAAACGGCGCGGCGGCAAAGTAAGCGGCGGTGCGGCCTGCGCCCAGCCGCTGGAGCGCCGTGACGAAAACCAGCAGCGCCAGCCCGTGGCAGCAAGCGCCGAGAAGAACGGCTTCGCCCACGACGCGCCAGCCGACAAGCGGCGTTCCCCTCATCGCGCAAAGAGTGAATAACGCCGCCGCCGCGATGAGTCCTTTCCAAAGCGAAAACTGCGCGGGCGTCACATCCCGCAAGCGCGCGGTGCAGTTGTTATCAATGGCCCAACCGAGGCACGATGCCGCGATGGCCAACCCGGCCAGGATGCGCCCCGGCCCGTTCCCTGCCCCCGCTGAAACGAGCACTCCTCCCAGCGTTACGAGCAGAAGGCCGATCACAAAGCGCGGGCCGATATTTTCGCGAAAAAAAATCCAGGCGATCAATGCCGTGAACGCCGCCTCGAGGTTGAGCAGCAGCGCCGCCGCCGAGCCGGGCGCGTGCGCAATTCCCCAAACCAGCAGCGCCGGAGCCAGCACGCCGCCGCACACGATGGAGCCCGCGAACGGCAGCCGGTTTGCGGGTCGCGTGAGGTTGCCGAGCCGCCACGGGATGCGTGTCATGAACGCGACGCCCAACGCCGCGCCGAGGTTGATCAAGGCCGCGAGCAGGATCGGATCGACGCCCGAAAACCGAAGCTTGATGAGCGGCGTGCCCACGCCAAAAAGCACGGCGGCGAGCAGGGCGAACAAAGCGCCGGAGTTGCGGGTTTTCTGAGACATCACGCCAAGACGCTAAGGCGCAAAGGCGAGGATTGCGAACTCTTTGCAACTGATTTCCGCTGTTCACAAAACAACTCGCGCAAAAAAAACGCCAAGGCAACACAAACTACCTCCTCGTTCCCAAACGCTATTTGGGAACGAGCTATTTATAAAAACGGCAGCCGAAGCGGACTCCGGCTGCCGTGGGATAGGATTTGGTATTTACGCGTTTACGCCAGCGCGCGCACGGCGGCGACGACGTTGGCGGCGGTCATGCCGAAGATTTCCATGACCTGGTTTCCGGGGGCGCTGATGCCGAAGCGGTCGATGCCGAGCACTTTGCCATCGAGTCCCACCCAGCGGTACCAGAGGTCGCTCACGCCGGCTTCAATGGCGACGCGGCGGCGGCAGGCGGCGGGCAGGATTTGCTCGCGGTATTCGGCGCTCTGGCGCTCGAAGCGCTCCATGCTGGGCATGGAAACGACGCGCACTCCCGCGCCGAGTTCCTTCGCTGCGGCGACGGCGTGCTGCACTTCGCTGCCTGCGGCGAGGAGGATGGTTTCCAACGGCGCGGTTTCTTTGACAAGGATGTAAGCGCCTTTGAGCGTCCCTTCGCGGCGGGTTTCCACCGGGGCGAAGCTCAAGTTGGGCACCACCTGGCGGGTGAGCGAGAGGACGGTCGGGCCGTCGGTGCGCTGTAGGGCTGCGGCGAAAGCGGCGGCGGTTTCCTCGGGATCGGCGGGGCGCATCACGTCGAGGTTTGGGATGACGCGCAGGCCGCTGACGGTTTCCACCGGCTGGTGGGTGGGGCCGTCTTCACCGACGCCCACGGAGTCGTGCGTGAAGATGTAGGCGACCGGCAGACCGGAGAGTGCGGCAACGCGGATGGAGGGGCGCAGGTAGTCTGCGAAGACCATGAAGGTGGCTCCCGAGACGCGGAAGATGCCGTCGAAGGCAAGGCCGTTGAGGATGCCGCCCATGGCGTGCTCGCGAATGCCGTAGCGGATGTTGCGCCCGCCGTAGTTTTCATGCGACCAATCTTTGGAGGTGGCGATGTAGTTGAGTGTGGAGCCGTAGAGGTCGGCGGAACCGCTGACCACAAGCGGCATTGCTTCGGCGATGGGCTGCAAAACGTCGCTGCCCGCTTTGCGCGTGGCGAGCTTGGCGTCGGCGGGGAACGCCGGGATGCGCGCGAGGAGATCGGCGGGGACTTCCTGTTTCACGCCGCTGTCGAGCAGCGCGGACTGGGCGGGATTGGCAGCGCGCCAGGCTTGGTAGGTGGCGTTCCAGGCTTCGTAATCCGCAAGGCGCGCCTTTTTGACTTCCGCGAAATAGGAGCGAGTCTCGCAGGAGACATGGAAGTGTTCCTCGGGCAGGCCCAGGGCTTTGCGGGCGGCGTCGGCGAACTTCGCCCCGCCTTCGCCGTGGCCTTTGCTGGTTCCGGCGACTTCCGGGATGCCTTTGCCGATGATCGTCTTGGCGATGATGAGCTGCGGTTTGCCTGCGGCGGCTTTGGCATTCTCAAAAGCGGCGAGGAAGGCCGGGATGTCGTGGCCGTCCACGGTCTGGACGCCCCACTGGAGGGCTCCATAGCGTTTGGCGACGTTGTCGTTCTGCGAGGCTTCAGCCATCGCGTCGAGGGTCACGTCGTTGGAATCGTAAATGAGGATCAGGTTGTCGAGCTGCGCGTGCCCGGCGAAGGCGCTGGCTTCCTGCGCGACGCCTTCCTGCATGCAGCCGTCGCCCGCGAGGACGACGATGTGCTGGTCGAAAATCGGGTGCTCCGGGGTGTTGAACCGCGCCGCCATCATCTTGGCGGAAACGGCGTAGCCGACGGCGTTGGCAATCCCCTGCCCCAGCGGGCCGGTGGTCGCTTCCACGCCGGGCGTTTCATGTGATTCGGGGTGGCCGGGGGTCTTGCTGTGCAGCACGCGGAATTTGGAGACTTCCTCAATGGAAAGATCAAACCCGGCCAGGTGGAGCCAGGAGTAAAGGAACATGGAGCCATGCCCGGCGGAGAGGACGAAGCGGTCGCGGTTGAGCCATTTGGGCTGGTCGGGATTTAACCGGAGCGCATGCCCGAAGAGGGCGGCCCCGATCTCCGCGCAGCCGAGCGGGAGGCCGAGGTGGCCGGAGGAACATTTATGGACGGCGTCAATGGCGAGGCCACGGGCTTCGTTTGCGGCGCGGGAGAGGCTTTCGAGATTCATTCTAATATAAGGTGGCGTGTGAGTAAACCATGCACCCTAAGGAACCGGCGGGCAAATCGCAAGGGATTTGGTGCGGACCGCTTCCCGGCCTCTTTGTGAATTCCCCTCCCCCCCGAAAAAGCCTCAGTCGTCTTCTCTCTCCTTGGATGAATGCTCTCCATTGCGTTTTTCCCCAGGGGAAGACTCGGTCGAGTGTTCTTTTTGTTTGCTCCGGTAGGTAACGTGGCTGTCCTGTTTGGTTTCGCCAATCTCCTTGAGCGCAGCTTGCTGGGCCTCGGGTTTATTCTCCTTCACGGCAATGGCGAGCCGGTCAATCTGGCTGATCAGATCATCCATTGCCGCTTTGTAGTCGGCCATGAATTCGGCACGGTTTTTTTCGGGAATCGTCTTCACTTTTGTGGGCGTCAACTCACGGGCCGCAGCAGCATTTGTCCTGAGTTTTGCAATGAGGGCGAGGGTCGTTTCTTTTTTGGAGGAGTCGCCCAACTGTTTGGTGACAGCATGGAGAGCTTTGCCCATCTGCTCCATTTTGTCATGGAGCGGCGAGCCGTCTCCCTCGGCGAAGGTGGTGGAATGGGCGCAGCACAAAATGAGGGCTGCTGCGGTCATGGCGTTTGCGAGTGGTCGGATCATCTTTTGTTTCCTGGAGAGGTGAGTGGACTTGCAAGTCGGTTTGCAGGGTCAAGACGGCCATTGATAATGCTCCCAGCCGTAGCTCAGGACACCGCCCAGAAATCCTGAAATTGGCCGAAGAACGGGAGCACTTTCTGGCATCTCCTTGGCGAGGGTTACTTGGAGGCCGGGGCGGCGACGTTGCCCCCCATGGCTTTGAGAGCTTCGTCGTACAACTTGATGTATTTTTCGGGATCTTTGTGGAATTTCCGCTCACATCCTTTGCAGCAAACCGCCATCGTGCGGCCCTGATACGTCACTTGGATGGGGGCATGGTTGTGGTCGGCGAATCGGTCTCCGCTGACAACGCATCTTTCAGGAACCGGGCCGTCCGCAAAAGCCGTTACGGTGCATAGGGTCAGAACAAGAAATGCCGCTCGAATGGCAGAATGAATGCACATAGGATAAGTATTTTGACTGCTATACAATCCAGAGCCCACAGTGCCTTATTCAAACGGGAGGTAAAGTTTTTTATCAGATGCCATTGGCACAATTACCGAGCAAAAATCTGCCTTTTTTTAGCCACCTCTGTCTAAAATTCGCCACGCAGTCTCCCTCTACGACCCTCTCAAAGTTCGGATCCGATTGCATCGCCTCTTTGTTGCGATTTTGCAAAACTTAACGCTGGCATTTGGCACTGAAGATGCTAAGAAGCGGGCTTCAACTTCTAACCATGAGCGCAAGCATCTCCAGACTCCAAGCAATCAACGCCGTCACCAACTTCAAACCGGCCACCTCGACGAATTTCCGCGATGTGTTCTCGGCTGATCTGTACGGCTCCAACGTGTTCAGCCCGGCGGAAATGAAAACCCGCCTGCCGAAAGCCATCTACAAGAGCCTTCTGCAAACCATCGAAAGCGGTGCAAAACTCGACGCCACCGTGGCCGATGCCGTTGCAACGGCGATGAAGAACTGGGCCATTGAAAAAGGCGCGACGCATTATGCGCACGTCTTCTATCCCCTCACCGGCCTCTCCGCCGAGAAGCACGACTCATTCCTCTCTCCGGACGGGATCGGCGGCACGGTTGCTGAGTTCTCCGGCAAGCAGCTCATCCAGGGCGAACCTGACGCTTCCAGCTTCCCGAGCGGCGGCATCCGTTCCACCTTCGAAGCTCGCGGTTACACCATCTGGGACGTGACCAGCCCGGCTTACATCCTCGAAAATCCCGCAGGCAGCACGCTGTGCATCCCGACCGCGTTCATCTCCTGGACCGGCGATGTGCTCGACAACAAGACCCCGCTGCTCCGCGCGATGCAGGCGCTCAACACGCAGGCCCAGCGCATTCTGCGTCTCTTCGGCCATGAGAAGATTGCCCACGTCGCCAGCACCGCCGGCGCCGAGCAGGAATACTTCCTCATCGACCGCAACTTCTTCTTCGCCCGCCCTGACTTGCTCAACGCAGGCCGCACGCTCTTCGGCGCCAAGGCTCCGAAAGGCCAGGAATTCGAAGACCAATACTTCGGCGCGATCCCCGAGCGCGTTCTTGCTTACATGATGGAATGTGAGCGCGAACTCTTCAAGCTCGGCATCCCGATCAAGACCCGCCACAACGAAGTGGCTCCGAGCCAATACGAGATCGCCCCGGTCTATGAGACCAGCAACCTCGCCGCCGACCACCAGCAGTTGGTGATGACCACCCTCCGCTCCGTGGCCCAGAAATACGGCATGGAAGCGCTGCTCGCCGAGAAGCCCTACTCGGGCGTCAACGGCAGCGGCAAGCACCTGAACTTCTCGCTTGGCAACGCCACGCAGGGCAACCTGCTGGAACCCGGAGACACGCCGCACGCCAACGCCCAGTTCCTCGTTTTCTGCGGCGCCATGATTCGCGCCGTGGACATCCACGGAGCCTTCCTGCGCGCCGTGGTTGCCAGCGCCGGGAACGATCACCGCCTCGGCGCCAACGAAGCGCCTCCCGCCATCATCTCGATCTTCCTCGGCGACCAGCTCGCCGACGTGTTCGAGCAGATCCGCAAGGGCGGAGCCAAGACCAGCAAGGCCGCCTCCACCATCAACATCGGCGTGGACGTCCTGCCCCACCTGCCCAAGGACGCTGGCGACCGCAACCGCACGAGCCCGTTCGCCTTCACCGGCAACAAGTTCGAGTTCCGCGCAGTCGGCTCCAACCAGTCCATCGGCGCGGCGATCACCGCCCTCAACGTCATCATCGCTGAGTCCCTCGAATACGTCGCCACCGAACTGGAAAAAGCCGCTCCCGGCAAGCTCAACGAAGCGATCCAGACGGTGCTCGAAAAGATCATCAACGAACACGGCCGCGTCATCTTCAACGGCAACGGTTATTCCGACGAATGGCACGCCGAGGCGGCCAAGCGCGGTCTGCCCAACCTCAAGACCACCGTGGACGCCCTCCCGGCTTACACTGCGGCCTCCACGGTTGCCGCCTTCGAGAAATTCGGCGTGCTCACCAAGCGCGAGCTTGAGAGCCGCGAAGAGATCGCCTTCGAACAATACGTCAAGAGCGTGAACGTCGAAGCCAACCTCGTCCTCGAGATCGGCAAGACCATTATTTACCCTGCCGCAGTTCGCTACCAGGGCGAACTGGCCGACACCGCCGCCAAGCTCAAAGCCGCTGGCGTTGAAGGCGACGCGACGGTACTCAAGCAAGTCACCGGCCTCGTCGGCGACCTGCTCGCCGGGCTCAAGAAGCTCGAAACCGCACACGGTCACGAGACCAACGGCGGAGTCCAAGCCCACGCCAAACACTTCCTCGACGAAGTGATCCCGGCCATGGGCGCCGTCCGCGCCGCAGCCGATGCGCTCGAAGGCCTCATCGCCGACGACCTCTGGCCGCTGCCGACCTACCAGGAAATGCTCTTCATCAAGTAAGCGCCCCGCGTTTACCTAAGCGAAGCAATCCAGCTATTGAGGGCCGTCTCGAAAGAGACGGCCCTTTTTTTCGCGGCTTGCAAAGCGGCGCAAGCCGGGTTTGATTCATGGAAATGACGGAAGATGCTCACACGACGGCACGAAGCTCACGAAGGGTTCTGTTCCAAATATTTCCTTTTCTTCGTGCCTTCGTGCCTTCGTGCCTTCGTGTGATATACTTGGGCCTCTCGATTAAGATCAGACCATGACACCCGACACCGCCCTCGTCCCGCTCTCCCCCTTCCACAGCATCGAAGTGGCCGAGAGCCTGCGCTATTTGCTGGAGCGGCCGCGCGATCAGGATTTCTCCGTGCGCTCCATTGCCCGCAAGGAAGGCCCGGACGGACGCGACCTTGTCCAGATGCAGCTGGTCATTGCCGGACACAAGACCCTCGACGCCCATCCGCTGGCGCGGCGTTACCCCATCCATTTCGTCAAATCCTATAACCCGTGGAGCTTCCACGGCGATCCGCAGGTGGAGTTTGAGAACGCCCGTGCTGCCGCCGCCATCCTCGATGCGCCCGAGCCCATCGGCTGCGACGCCAACACGATGCGCTCCTGCTTTTTGCCCGGCAAACCGTTGAGCCGCCTCTCCCCCTTCACCAACGTGGAGCCGCAGGAAAGCTGCCTGGGCATTGCGCAGCAGGCTGATCCCGCCGCGCTCATCGGCCTCTGGAAACTGGCCGAGGAAGCCTATGCGCAGGTGCAAAAGCTCCACGCAAAGAACTTCTTCCACCGCGACTTGGAACTGCACAACCTCATCGTCTGCACCGCCCCCGTGCGCGTCTTCCTCATCGACTTCGAAAGCGCCGAACGGGATTTCCGAGGCACGGATGCAGAGCGGCAGGAACTCTGTTTCAAAGACGATGCGGAGTTGCTGCGACTGGCTATCTACCTCCAGAGCGGCCTCGGGCATCAAACCGGCCCGCTTGCGGAAGCCTCGCTCGCCGCACTGCCGCAACTCTTCCGCGCGGGCTCCCTTTCCACCTTTGCCGCGCGCCTCGACGCGGCGAACCGCCGCGCGGTGGGTGGGTAGGAATGGATATTACTGACCGCCTTGCCCCAGAGTCTTGGGCTCGGAGGGCGGGAGCACTTTCGGCTCCATCATGATTCCCTCCTTCGCGGCGAAATCCTCCAACGCCTGATCTGCCAAGGCTTTCTGCTCGGTCTCCTTGAGGTCAACCCCCTCGGTGCTCAGGGTGTCGCGGGCAACGCGGACGCGGCCTGCGGCTTTCGTGCGCTCCTCTTCCAGCATCCCTTTCAAGCGGTCGAGATTGTCGCCCGAGCCGCCGATGGAACTGATCATCCCGCCTGCCATCTCCGACAACTCCGCCGTGGCGCGCTTCACTTTCAAATCGTCCAGCGCATAGCTCATCGCCTCGATCTTCTCCTTTGCGGCTTTCACCGCCACGTCGCGCGCGTGCACTAATTCGTTATAGGCGGCCTCGGATTGCTCCAACTGCTTGCGGTTTTCCTCAGCTTCCCGCTGAACCGTTTGCAAACGCAGCGCATATTGACCCGCGGCCTCGCGATTCCCGGCGCGGAGATGCGCGGCGGCTTTGGTGCGGAGATCGTTCTCCTCGCCTTCCAGGTTGCGCACTTGGTTGATGAGCCGCTCGCAAAGACCGGCATGGGCGGCGAGCCCCTGGTTGTAATTGGCGATCTGCTTGCGCAGGTTTTCCTTTTCGACTTCCAGCAGCGCTTCGGGATTCTGCCGCTCTGCCTTGCCGAGAAGGAGGTTTATGAAGCCGCGAATGAGATTGATGATGCGTTGGAACATAATGGGTGGGTTCGGGTAAAGGTGGAAACAGCATTCACGCTAAAACGATCTTCCGAGAAGAAAAGGCTTTTTGCGCAGATTATTTACTCTGGAATGGAGTCTTTTCGTGCGGAAAAATCAAATTCCGCTTGCAAACGAGCCATTCTCAGGCAGATTGAGCAGACCAGATCGCGGGGTGGAGCAGCCTGGTAGCTCGTCAGGCTCATAACCTGAAGGCCGCGGGTTCAAATCCCGCCCCCGCAACCACTTCTAAACGGCTCGCAGACAACAGTTTGCGAGCCGTTTTTGTTTTTGGGATAACCTCCATAAAATCGGGGGTGTGCCCCAAAATCGTCGCCAAGTGTGCCCTAGACCACGAGAAAGCAAGTTTTCCAATAATTTGCCCAACCGTGTTTCCCAAGCACAAACATGGCATCGATCTTCAGACGCAAACTCACTTGGTGGGTCAAATTCAAACACCCAGCGACGGGCAAGGTGTTCCGCGAAAGCCTCCAAACCCAAGACGAGGCGAAGGCGGAACTCTTATGCCAGCGCATTGCCCTTGAGGTGGCTCTGCAGGAGCCGCGGTTTCAGGCTGCGCAACTGCCCGATAGCATCTGGCGGGAGATTGCATTCTTCGATCGACCCCGTGAACAGGGATCCGAGCTGCTCGCGTTTCCTTCCACGGAAGCCCCCACCCCTCATCCAGGCCAAGCGCAAACTCAAAAATTACTCAAGCGTATGCCCGTCGAGGATGCCGTGAAGGATTATCTCAATTACATCAGGGCCGATAATGCACCGCGTCATGTTGAGAACAAAATTTCCATGTTTCGGCGCTTCCTGGGTTCAGAGCGGGTCGAAAAAATACTGCTCACCATGCCAACCCACCGGGAGAAAAAGTTCAAGGGGGTAGAGTCCAAGGCGTTCTTTTCCGGAATATTCCTCGATGAAATTACCGCTCCACTCGTGCAGCGCTTCATTGAGACGCTCCCGGTCATCCAGAAGACCAAACGGCATTACCGCGAAATGTTCCACCATTTCTTCGAGGTATGCTTGAAGTTCGAGCTTTGTCAGCCGACGAGTTGGCACAGGCCAAACCCAATCTCGGCACTTCCGGGATACGTAACCCGCAACCGCCATATCTCGTTCCTTTCAGAAAGCCAGATCGAGGAGCAAATGGGAGCCCTTCAAGGTCATCCTGAATTCCAGATCGCGGTGGGGCTGATGATTTACGGGGGGCTCCGTAGATCCGAAGCGTTGTGGCTTGCGAAGGAGTCAATTGCCCCCGACTTGAGTTATTTCTCGATTGTGAATCGCGTGGACGCCGAGGATGACATCGAGAGTTCACTCAAAACCGGCGAACGCTCGGTCACAATTTTACCACCCTTGCGTGCGTTGCTGCGCGAGTATTTGCCAAAGCTCAAAAGCCAGTGGGTAGTTCCCAATGCTTCAGGAAAGCGGTGGAGTCCGGACGGCTTCAGCGCGAAACTGAAAAGCCTCAACCGGGGAAAAAAGTTGAACTGGACGTGCCTGACTTTTCGCCATACCTATGCCACGCAACGAGCTGCGGAGGGATGGTCACTCCACCGGATCTCGCGTGAAATGGGCAACAGTCCGGGCATCGTCGATGAGTATTATGCCGGGTATATCCGCCCGCCGGAATTAACAGAAGCCGCAACATCCGCTTCGATTGTTTCTTAGCAAGCTATCGATCATTGAGAGATTATTCACGATAATTTTCATCAGAAATCCGCGTCAGGCGCATCAAATTCGTCATAATCACACGTGCCAGGAATATCCTCCGAATCTTCATCAAACAGTGTGCGTCTACGCGTGGTATACTCATCATGCAGTGCAAGTTTGCCCATGAGATGCTTTCCTAGGTAACTTTTCCAACCACGGAGGATATCCGCCTCTTTACGAACAACAACTGCAACGGGATCCTTCCCGGCCAATACAAAGCGTTGGGCGTTTTCAACGGCATGTCGGAGAATCCGGTTGGAACTCCGGAGGAATAGTGGAAGTGCATCCATGGTCCACTCCTTAACCTCCTCAAGCCGACTCTTAGCGCACTCGCTGCGGTCATCGCGTATCGTTGCTAGAATTCTCTTCACGCTCGCGCCGAGTCTATTCTTAGCTATGCCTGAAGCTCCATATTTCTCGACAATCAACCCAGCCAAAGCCTCGTTCCAACTATCAATGGAAGAACCCAGATCCTCCCATCCCTTGGGGCTGATTTCCCGCAAGAGGAAATCAGCGTCGTAGTTGCTATAGGTGCCATGGAGACAATCAATAGCGCTGTAAGGCGGAGTTGACTCGTCCATTGTCAGTCTACCAGCAAACTTCAAGCGGGCCAACGTCGACGGAGTCTGGTCCCTCCCCGTAAGTGCCGCACCAGAAAAATAGATAATGGGCTCCTGCCCAGGCCACAGCGGCAACACATCGTCAAACCACATCTCAGAATCATAATCAAAATCCCCCAGCACCCGCCGCATAAGGCTATTCCACCTTTTCACAAAAAACATTTGATCGGAGTAATTATTCCTCCGGAAGGCTTTCTCAATTTCCTTGAGAACACGGGGACAGTGAAACACGAGCTTTCCTGAGGCTCGAACTGTCCCCCCATCCTGGCAGTGTAATCGTGCCAAGGCGGCCAAACTTTCTAGCTCCATCGGTGGACGAGGCATCAAAAATTGCCTGGGAATGGAAATCACTGCAATCGGGCTTATGTATGGATCAGCATTTTTCTCAACTTGAAGAAGATACGGAGGCGCTTTTACATTCAGACGATCTTCAGCGGTGGGTCTGACGATATACTCAAACTTTCCCAGTCGCTTATAGTGATTTTTAAATTGTGCTCGGAACTCCTTTTCCAATTTGGCTGGGGTTTTCTTTGACGGGATACGAAGAGCGTCAACGATCTCCGGTATGAGCGAGAAAAAAGCCTTCGCTTCCTCTGGATTCTCTGGATTCTTCTCAACCCGTAGCCTTGGACGAATCGTAAGGGTATCCATACTGATCCGGTCGGAAAAAGGGATACACATCGGAAGATTGGGCGAGAGGTCAAAGCACAGTCCGCCAGCGGCAAAGATCCAGAATCGCAAGAGATTGGTTTTCAAAGCCTCCAGAACCAACTTTTCGTCAACGTGCCACTGGAAAATTGGCGAATTGTCAAATTTTCTACCGATGTATCCGTCCGCTCTCTGCCCGCAAAGGAAGAGGCCCCGAATATTTCGCGTAACTCGAATATGGTAAAAAGCGCTCTCTAACCTATCGAGAAACTCCGCCGGATCGCATGGGTAATGCTCCGGACGTGAGATTCCTTGCGTAAGGAATGCCGTCGCTGCCTCACATCTTCCCGGGTCACCTGCCGTAACAATGACATAACGCCAGCTTGGTCCAAAGCGCTCCTCGAGAGTTGGCGGTTGAAAACTTTCATTCCACTCCGCCTCGGAGGCGCTCAAACCCATCTCCCGGCGGAGAGCGAAAAAGACATGCTTTAGCTCTTGGTCACGGTTGCAATCTGTCCATTCAGGCTTCTCGCAGACATTGAAAGAATTCGTTACACTCTCTAGCAGGCGTTTGTTGAACAAGTGTCTTCTTGAGCGGTTTCCCTTCTCTGCCGAAGTATCCGCTAAATCCGGTGTTTGCATGCCTCGTATGGCAATGACTGCAATTTGAACATTTGCAGACAGGATCAAGCTCGCTAAGGCAATCACAGGCTCCGTTTTCCAATTCTGAATCTCCAAAAATTTCCTTAGCGAATCTGTTCCGGGGCGCCCCGCATGAGGCCGCTTCGCCGGATTGCCCGCGCTAGCCTTTTCGCGTGCATGGGAAATCAATGGTTGGATCCCTTTTTGCGTAATGTCCTTCAGAATCCCGTCGATTCCCGGACGAGAAATCGCCAACTCACGAACGATCTCGGCCTTTGTGCGGCCTTGATTTAAGGCCAGCACTACCTCCAGACGCTTGCGCAGCCTGCCTTTGATGCCGGACCCAGAATGTATGAGCAGAGAGCGAATTTCATCGATCTCGTCCGGGGAGCACAGAGAGGGATTCTCAATAGCCATGCCGGAAGTTATAGCAAGTTTTGCGACAATTTGACCATCAGCGTTTTCCATGGTGATGAGCAATTTGACCAATAACAGCTTTAGTGCCGCGGACCTCGCGGAGAAATGGGGAGTCCACCGGAGTACCGTACCGAGGATTATGCGCCGCTTCGGCTTTGGCGGAAGTAAATTCGGAAAGACCCGTCAATCGAGTCGCCGCTTTCCCTCCAGCGATGTCGAAAAAGTCGAGAAGTTAGCGAGCTTCCATTCAGCATGACTACCACTCGGAAGATCCCAATCAACCCGCAACAACTAGTGCTTTTCGAAATGGGATCGATAAGAAAAGCGCACCCAACAAAACAACAAAACAAAATACTAATAATGAAAACCATCGAACAACAAGCCGAAGAGCTCGAGTATCAGCTTCGTAGGGCTGCCAGTCTGCCTCACGAAGAGATTGTTATGCCTTCGCCCCAGTTTAACAAAAATGCCTACAATACCTTCAAAGATATCGTCTATCCGCTGGTCCGTACCATCAGAAAAATACCTCCGCTGAATAGCTGCGTGGTATCCTTCGAGGGAAATTTTCACAAATTGGTGATGATGGCGAACATCATTTTGGAAGTAGAAGAACCGCACGTCGAGGTGCTCGGGAGGGTGTTGGCCACCATCTTCTATAAGGGCGGATTAAGGTCGCATTTGGCAGAATACGACCCGGCGGTGGATCCGATAAATTTCCGTCTCCGCAAAGAAGTCGTGGTCTGTGGAAACGAAGTTAAGAATTCTAATGTTTTGGAGGCATGGGTTGCTCCTGGGTATGACCGCAGAGCCGCCACGAATCAGATCGCACTTTTGCGAGAAATTTTGAGCGACACCCGCAACCTCATCTCCATGGTGCCTCCAGCATTTTATCCCCATGTCCTGAAGACGATAAGGAGCGGCATCGCGGCCTGAGTCTATATTCCGATCCCCGGAGCCTCGTGCTCCGGGGAGTCGGAAACGGAATATTATGAATACCCCTTTCCTTGCTTCCCCAGAAATCCCCGAGCCGACGGCATCGCCCTCTCCGGGCGATTACTACGATCCCGAAGCCGCTGATGGTTACCATGCTTTCACTGAATACCTGGATTCCCTCGATTGGCGGCCGGGCGATACGAAACATGTCCAGCAATATCAAGGTTTCCTCCGCGCCGCCGCTCTCGGAATCGATCCAAAAGTCGCCTATGCCATGGTGCTGTCTCGGATCGTAGGCGCTGGAGGCCAATTGTTGTCCTATCAACTGGAGCGCCAACTCCACAGGGCCTTTCTGTATATCGCCCAGCAGCATGGCAGAGGGGCGGCTTATACTTCTGTAGCAAGCACAATCCCCAAGCCCGTTTTTTCACCTGAATTATTGAAGCGCATCGCCTCGGCTGTAAAAATTCCAGACATCGTCAAGTTCATCAAGTCCCAGTCCGCAATTCCGGTGGATTCAGCGACGAGCGAAACCTTTCTCCGGAGTCTTTACCCGGGCGAGAAGGTGATTGTTTTCACCAAGTTCCAGAGCCAGGGGCAATTTGTCTTCGGTGACCCGGATCAAGACTCCACGCTTCCTCAGGGCGGTCCCGAGGGGGTGTGGTATCTGACCAATCCTGCAGACGGCCTCTACCATCCGAACATGCGCGAACAAAACAAGCCGAGCCGCCGGAGCGAAGAGTCCATCACCACGTGGCGTTTCATGGTTGTTGAATCCGACGTGGCCGATCCCGAGGATTGGCTTCGAGCAGCCGTGCAACTCCCGCTTCCGATCGTGGCGATTTATACCAGTGGCGGGAAATCCATTCATTGCCTCGTCCGGGTTGACGCTGGAAGCAAGACCGAATGGGATAAGATCAAGAACGACATCAAGCCTGTTCTCGTGACGCTGGGGGCCGATCCGGCGGCGCTGTCAGCCGTTCGGCTCAGCCGCCTTCCGCAATGTTGGCGGGGTGCAAAAAAACAGGAGCTGCTCTACCTCAATCCAGATGCTGATGGCACCCCCATCATCCAGATGGCCGAGAAAGGCCGCAGCTCCCAAGCTGAGGCTCCGTCCCCCATTCCGCATGAACCGAAAGGGGATACCCATGCCTGAGCCCCAAAATGCCGCTCTCATTGAATGGGCAAAGAAGAATGAAGTTATTCCGTTCCCACCGGTTGTGGCTAAGCAAGTGAGACCCCTGCCCCCGATCGAGAGTTTGTGTGAATCGATCCAAGAGGATATTCAGGAGCCGGAAGTCCTCGTGGACGGCTTGATCCACCGGGGCACGAAAGTTTCACTGGCCGGGGGATCCAAGTCCTACAAGACCTGGACATTGCTGGACCTCGCGCTATCTGTGGCGGCTGGGGTGTCCTGGTGGGACAGGCCGGTGCATCAGGGAAAAGTGCTTTATATCAATTTTGAGATCCATCGCGGCTTTATGCTGAAGCGGATCCAGACCCTTCTCACAGCAAAGGGTATCGACACACCTGCAGGGTTCTCTCTGTGGAATCTTCGTGGGCATTGTTGTTCGGCTGCGCAGATTGTTCCTCAGATCATTGCGGAAATGCGCGACAAAGAATATGTGATGGTCGTAATTGACCCCACCTACAAGTTGATGGGGGGGCGTGATGAAAACAGCGCAGGGGATGTCGCTAATATCTTGAACCAGTTCGAGAAGATTGCTGTTGAGACCGATGCCGCCGTCGTTTTCGGGTCTCATTTTTCCAAAGGCAATCAAGCAGCAAAGGAAGTCCTTGATCGTGTTTCGGGTAGCGGCGTATTCGCCCGAGACCCCGACACCATCATTACTCTCACGAAGCATGCCGAGGAGGATGCCTTCACAGTGGAGCCGATTCTTCGGAATTTCCCTTCCATGAAGCCATTCGCGGTGCGGTGGGAGCATCCCGTTATGCATCGGGCAACGGATCTTGATCCGGGTGATCTTAAGCAACCCAGAAGAAGCCGCGCCAAGACAAAGGTAATCCCGACGATAGACGGGTTCCTTGAAATCTTTCCAGAGACCTATTCGGGCAATCCACATAGCGCGGTGATGACCACCGAGAAGATTGCCGAGGAGTTTTCTCAGCGCGGTTGGGATCCATCGGCCACTACGACCCTGCGGGAGGAGGCTGTCGCCACAAAACGGCTAGTCGTGAGACGCGGCCCGCATAATCGCCTCTCCATCGCGCGTCCAAATATCTTCGAAGGCATTGATGCAGGCCTCGATCAAATCATGCAATGAACCACCAGAGCTTCAGTTTTCAGTTTATCCAGTTCCTTCAGTTACAAACTGAAGGAACTAATAAACTACAGGTCCAGTCAGTTCAGTTAGTTCAATCCGCCCTTAAAGGGCGGGATGAACTAACTAAACTGACCGAGACCCGGATATCGGAGACCCGGAACAACTGCCCACCGGGACCCATGGGCACATTTCATTATGGATCCCAAAGTAAAAGCCAACAAAAGAAAACCAATATATGAATCACCGTTTATTAACCGAAGAAGAGAAAAGGCTGAACGCCTTGGGGCGCTATACCCGAAAACTGCAACAGAGGCACGATAAACGCCGGGATCGGCTTACTCAAGGGCTGATGAAATTCTTTGGAATCAGTTCATTTTTCAGTCTCCTCACACCAAAGGAAGCCTTCGAATTAGCCTATGGACACGGGAACCTGGCCAAAATTGTCGGAAAGAGACTAGCAAGACGGGCGATCGCTACAAAGGACTCAAGTAATGTTCCCCATATGCACGCTGAGGCCATCTTGCTTTCACCTCCCCGTCGCATCTTGATGTTGGCGGATTGGGGTGCGATCAATCCTGACCTGCTGCCCGAACAGATTCCTGACAAGGAATACGATGATGAGGCCACGATTCAAGCCACCACTTTGAAGATCGCTAATACGGCAGCAGCGAATCCTGAAGCATTCCGCCATCTTCTCCTCGATGTTTTAGCTCAACTGAAGGGCCTTTCTTACGAGTTGAGTGCTGCTGTACTATTAAACAACCGTCTGATCTCTAGACCTTTTTCATCGGACGAGATCAATGCAGTCCGCCAGACCAGAGTTTTCTGGTCCAAATTTTCGTATGGCCGCCGGGTATACTGTGCAGAATTGATTCTCCAAAATATCCCGATAGTGAAGGGTGATGTTGCGATCTTTGATGCGAACGACCTGGCCAACTTCTTGCCGGGAATCCATATTCCTGTCGACCTCCGTAGACAGGACTATTTGGTGATTCTTGTGCGGGATGAAAAATGGCAACTTAAGTTCCTTGATGTCTATTCCATCAGGCTGAAGCCACTCTTCCGGGTGCCCGTCACGCCCGTTTCCGGTATCGTGGAACCTCAATGCAGCCGGACTTAATGCCTGTGGGTTCTGTGCGGAATGCGGCCAGTTTTGGATCATCCGACTCCTGCGCCTCTTTTTCAAGTACACCGAACAGGGCCTTGGCAAACTTCGTAGCATCTACCCCTTTGTCTTCGGCCTTCTGCGAATTGGCGTCAGCGACCATGGCGTATCGGCTTAAATCTTCATGTGTAGGCGCTATCCCGCTCGCCTGAATGGTCCTCGCGTATTCAAGCGCGCGGGAACTCAGAGCTGCTTGGATTGCGAGGCGGGTCTTCTGTATTCCCTGGGGCGTCGTGGGCGTCCTGTTAAACAAGGCGGCCTCCAGACCCGGCCAGCCATCATAAAGCGCGATTGCCAGCCAGCGTCGCTCTCTCACAGACTCCACATCTTTCCGTCCCTCGGCCTCTGACGGCATCACAATAGACTGAAGCCAAACCTCCACGCCCAAGTAACGCTCGACGTCAAAGAAAAGGCGAGTAAAGGCTACAACGCTTTCCCTTGCGACATGGAGCTCAGCGGCGATCTCCTCAACCCGGCGATCGGCGATCACCATGGCCTTGATCATGCTGGCTAGGCCGGTGGTCTTATTTTGCTGATGTGTCCGGTAGGCAAAGGAAATGGCCTTCTGGTGGACGGCTCGAAGCCCCATCCGGCAGCGGAATGCCTGCCGCACAAAAGGGTCTTTCTCGGCATCCAGAAGCGTTATCGGGTTTGCCGGGTTGTTGCCGAGGGTGCAGCGCTCAACATAATTCTCGACGACGCGATTCCGCCAATCTGGCTGGTAATCCCAGCCATCATCCAAACTCCGCAATATCAATTCTTCACCAAGATTCATAACCGCCTCTCTTGCTGTATTATACAAAGGAAGGTTTTGCTGTGGCAAGATGCCATTCGCAGAAAAGACTGCTGTACAGCCGGTCGAGCTTTGACCTTCTCCATTGGCAGCCTTACGCTTTTCGCCATGATCATTGGCCAGCCCATCCCGTTTGAAGCCCGCACCAAGCTGCGGATTCCACTGGCTTCGGCCAGCGTGCAGGCAGGGTTCCCGTCGCCCGCCGAAGATCACATGGAGAACTCGCTCGACCTCAACGAGCATCTCGTCAGCAACCCTGCAGCCACGTTCTTCGTCCGAGTTCAGGGCAACTCGATGCGGGACGCTGGAATCCAGGGCGGCGATATCCTGGTGGTGGACCGCTCGATTACGCCCGGCAACGGACAGATCGTCATCGCCATGTTGGATGGTGATTTCACGGTGAAGAGGCTGCGGAAACGCGGCAACCGTATCTTCCTGGAAGCTGAGAACGCCGACTTCGCCCCCATTGAGATCACCGAGTCTCAGGAACTCACCGTCTGGGGTGTCGTCACCTTTGTCATCCATCCGGCCCGATGAACAGGTTTGCCCTCGTTGATGCCAATAACTTTTACTGCTCCTGCGAGCGGGTATTCAACCCCCGGCTCATCGGCAGGCCGGTGGTGGTGCTGAGCAACAACGATGGCTGCGTGATTGCCCGCAGTGAGGAGGCCAAACTGCTGGGAATAGAAATGGGAGCCCCGGCGTTCAAGAATGAGGAAACCTTCCGCCGTCACGGCGTTCAGGTGCTCAGCAGTAACTACGCCCTCTACGGCGACATGTCCGCCCGCGTCATGGCTACCTTGAGGCCCTTGGCAACCAGCATGGAGGTCTATTCGATTGACGAAGCCTTCCTGGGGTTGGAGCCGTGGCAAGGGGAGACCTATTGCCGGGAACTTCGGGCACGGGTTCGGCAGTGGACGGGCATCCCGGTCTCCGTAGGGATCGCCTCGACCAAGACGCTGGCAAAACTGGCCAACAGGATTGCCAAGAAAACGCCCTCGCTCCAAGGCGTGTTCGACCTGACCGCCTCCTCCGACCCCGACTCCGTGCTTGCCCGGTAATACGTAGAACGCGACAGACCGAGCGCTCGGCATGCCGCCGCCGTTCCTCCCAATCCCGCCTCAACGCTCCGCTTGGCCACAAGCCGCTTCGACGACGGGCTTACCACTTTTTTGAGTTCACCTCTTTGAGGATCTGGTTCTGAACCGACAGGTCTGCCACCAACCTCTTGAGCCTCGCGTTCTCGTCCTCAAGCGCACGCATCCGACGCGCCTCGCTCACATCCATCCCTCCATACTTCTTCTTCCACGCGTAATAGGTCGCCTCGCTGATGTTGTGCTTCGCGCATACCACCTTCACGCCCTGAGCAATTGGGAGGGCTCTGTTTGAAGGCTGGCACAAAATAGGGGGAGGAAGACATAAAACGCCATCTTGTGGGCAATGGAGCTCTTTGGGATAATACTCCGGTACCTGCAGTGCTGACTGCCTCCCATCAATCTTTTCGATTCATCCCCAGGCATTTCCTCTCACCTTATGAAAACCCTGAATGAGCGACCTTCTTTCTGGAGAAATTCAATCCTTGCGGCATTGGCCATGGCAGGAGCCTTTGCCAGTGCCCAGGAGGCCAGCGATCCGGTCAGAATCGAGCTAATCAATGGTCATTACAGGGTCGCGGGCAAGACTACACCGGTCGTGCTATTCGTTTTGAGGCTTGCTACAACCCCAAGTTCGGGCGAGTAGGCCATAGCTGACCATCCTCCAGTAGAGGGAAATAACCAAATCGCCAGGCCTTAATTCGGGGCCAAGCACTTGGCGCACGTAAGTCAGGAACATGTCACCGTCCATCGGGCCATCCAGCAACCACGGGGCACTCAAGCCATCGTGGCGCAGTGCCGCGATGAAGGTGGCGCTTTGCCAGTGACCATGGAGCAGCAAGCGCGCAATCTGGTTTACGACCTGGCTGAACGAGGGGAGAAAGCATCCTATCTGATCAGGGACGGCGATACGAAATTCACACAGAAATTCGACGAGATTTTCAAAAGCGAAGGGATCAAAGTAAAAAAGCTGCCCTACCGGTCGCCCAACCTGAACGCTTTTGCCGAAAGGTTTGTTCAAAGTATAAAGCAGGAGTGTCTCGATCATTTCGTCGTATTCGGGGAACACCATCTGGATCACTTGATCCGGGAATACGAGCGCCATTACAACACCGTGCGTCCGCACCAGGGACTTGGAAACGCGACAATCCCTGCTCCACCACCGCCAACCGAGGTGCCGCTCGATCCTTCCGAAATCGAGTGCGATTCCCGGCTGGGCGGGCTGCTCCGGCATTATTACCGGCGGGCGGCGTGAGAACGGGTTTGCTTCAGGGGAACTTGACCGATATACTCTGAAAATCGGAGATGGAACAACATAAGTACCTACCGAGAGTATTTGGCACTGCACACAGATATGCCTTACTTCACCCTTGGAACAAGTTTTCCGTTTGGGCAGATTTGGCCATTGAGCCGAACCTCGCTGAAGTCGTCATAGAGTGCAAACCGTAGATCGCATTCTCCAAACCCGAATTTTGGATAGCGCGTTTCAATTTCGAGCTGTCCTGCACTATTCACGCGAGCGAAAATATCCAGCACTGTTCGCATTCCTTCCCGGTATTCGAAGGTTACACCGTCATCGGCGAAGTGCTGGCCAGTTGCTGTAAGGCCTGGCTCATTCCTCAAGAAAATATGGAGATCCACGCGCTCCGGAGCAAAGGTTCCCGTCACGACATCTTCATCTCGGGCCAGGGCAATGATGTGGCCTTCTAAAAAGAATATCGGCGTGTGTATTTTATCTGGTGTGACTTTTACCCGAGACGGTCCCTTAACCCACTCGCGGACGAGCGAATTATACCAGTACCCGGGGCCGGGAAGAATCACCTCGCGTTCGAAAGCTTCCGGTTGCAACAAAGGAGCGTGCAGAATTGCCGGTCCGACGAGGAATTCATCGTCCACTAGGTCAAAACAGAATTCCGAAGAACTCTCGAAATCATAGAAAATGGGACGCAGAATCGCATCCCCCGTTTGCTCGTGCCGTGCAAAGAGGTTGTAGAGATACGGGCGGAACTTGTAACGCAGCCTGATGAAGTGCCGAACAACTTCGAGTGTCTCCGCGTCAAAAGCCCACGGTTCCTGTAGGCGTGAATCCTTGATGCTATGATTGCGGAAAAATGGGAACAGAAAGCAGGCTCGGGTCCACGATTTCATGAGTTCCGGTGTGGTGTCGCCAGCGAATCCTCCCACATCCGGCCCATTGAAGGGCACCCCCGAAAGCGCAAGATTCAAAGTCGTCGAGATGCATCCGCGCAGGTGTTCCCAGTTGCTGTAGTTGTCGCCAGTCCAGATTGCGGCATGCCGCTGAATTCCAGTGAACCCCGAGCGCGAAAGCAGGAAGGGCCGCTCATTTGGGTACGCATCAAGGAACCCATTTTTTGTAGCCATGGCCATACCAAGTGCGTATTGATTGTGAAAGGCCGAATGTGGCGTACGTCCCCCCTCAAACAACATATCGGCATTTTCGACCGGCCCGGTGGCGGGATCATTCATGTCGAGCCATGCACCGCGAATGCCTAATTGTGCAAATTTGCTTACATGTCCCTGCCACCAACGCTGGCCCACCGGAGATGAAAAATCGGGGAAGACAGTTTCGCCGGGCCAGACAAGGCCGACATAGTCGCTGCCCTGTGGGTTTTTACAGAAAGCGCCATTAGAAAGGCCGGAATCGTAAACCGTATAGCCGGGTTCACGCTTTACCCCTGGATCGATGATGGGAACAACTTTCCGGCCAGAGGCTTGGAGGCGTGCTATGTCAGCCCTCGGCTCAGGGAAGTGTTTTTCATCAAAGGTGAAAACGCGGAACCCGCGCATGTAATCGATATCCAGCCATAAGCCATCACAAGGAATGGCGTGCTGCCGCATCTTCTCATCCAATTCACGTAGATCCTCTGCCGATTTATACCCCCAACGGCACTGCTGATAACCCAAAGCCCATGCGGGCGGCAGCGGCGTTGGCCCCACTAGTTGCTGGAATCGATTTGTCAGTTCCGCCAAGGTGGCTCCGTGGAGAATATAGAGAACAGGGCGCCCCTCTTCCGCGCCGAGGCAAAAAATCTCCCGGGTCGTATCTGATGCCAAACCCATTTGGCCTGCCACGGTAGCCTGCATTCCGGTCTGCATGAAAGTGGAATAAGGGTTATCGAGAAGCATCCCAACCCAGCCTTTTTGGGTTTTTATGATCAAATAAGGGATGGAGACGTAGACTGGATCCGGAGCGGGTTCGAGCCTTTCGTAGCTGTTGCGGTGGAAGTCGGCCCAGACGTCTGTATTCCAGAATTTGACGCTTTTGTCTGAATGCTCAAGGCCAGACCACTTCTCGCCCATTCCGTAAAATCGCATGCCGGTGGTCCGCTGAAACACAAAAACCGAACCCTTGCCATTCTGGCCGAACCCCATGCCCGCTGCACTCTGGAGAATTACCTCGCCACTGGAATCACGCAATTGGATATGAAATCCTGGCTGCACCTCAATTGTGTTCAGTGTTCCCTCGCATGCGCCATCAATCGGGGGATCGAGAGGCTGCAGCATCGGGTTCTCCGGCCAGAATGGCCCGACGATCTGAATGCGGTGTATCCCGTGTGCGAAGGAGTGTATCTCCGCCCTCAAGTTGCCGGTTCCCAAATCAAATTCGCTCGGTTGAGAACAGTTCGAAACGAAGGAGTAATTCGAGAGGTGGGGGTATTTGTGAAAGTGCATTGGAACATTAAGAAGATCGCTTGCGCAGAACAATTTAAGAACAGCGCTGGCCGCAACTATGGATGAGGTGAACCCCTAGGGATGCGTTATATGATTCCGACATCCGGATCGAAGCAGTCGTGCAGAGGATTGAGGATACTGGGACCAGAAGCGTGTTCTGGCACGTCTTCAAACTCAATGGCAATGACGCTGAATGAAGAGTCCGTCGGGTTCTCCGGCAGACCTTCAAGAAAGATTCGAGACCCTTCCTGACTCATTGTGACTGGTTTCTGCGTGGCCAAAAGCCGTGCTGCACGCGCCCTGCCATTGATACGGCCAACCGTGAGTTTGGAGCCAAACCATTTGTCGATTAACAAATACAAAGTTGTCCCCTTCACGGTCATCATTCCGAAGTTACCCCAGCCGACTTTTGCCCGTTGCGGGCCGTAGATCGCTTCGCCATTACGAAGCAGCCACTGGCCAACTTGCTGCAAGATCGCCTCCGATTCAACGGGAATCAAGCCATCCGCATCCGGCCCGACATTCAATAAGAGATTCCCGCCGTCCCGGGAACATTGGCCAAGCATTTTGATGACTTCATAGGCACATTTCCATCGGGTGTCAGTTTTACGATAACCCCAACTATTATTGAGTGTAATGCAAGCCTCCCAGTCCCCGCCAGCCGGATTTGCTTTGACATGGCCTTCCGGGGTATCGAAATCCTCAGGAAGGCGGCTGCGGTTGTTGATGATAAGTCCAGGTTGAAGCTCTCGCGCCATCCCGTTGAGTTCGGCTGCCCGCCAACCCTCCGCACCGTAAGGCCATGGTAAATCATACCAAAGAATATCTACTTTCCCATAGTTGCTCATCAACTCGTGCATTTGTCCGTGCAAAAAATCAATAAAGCGAGCCTTGGCGGCGGCATCCGTTACTCCGCATCCATCACCATCAGGATGATGCCAATCCACGAGCGAGAAATAGAAGCCCACCTTGAGTCCCTCCGCGCGACAGGCATCGGCAAACTCGCGCACAAGATCGCGCTTTGCGGCGGTCTTGACGCTTGTGAAGTCGGTGAGTTGGCTATCCCACAAGCAGAAACCCTCGTGATGTTTGGTGGTCAGCACCATGTATTTCATGCCTGCAGCCTTGGCCAACCGCGCCCAATTCTGGGGGGCGTAATGCTGCGGGTTAAATTCCTGGGCCAGCTTTTCATACTCGTGCACCGGAATATTCTCCCGGTTCATTGCCCATTCGCCCCGCCCCAGAAGCGAATACAGCCCCCAGTGAATAAACATTCCGAATTTAGCCTCCCGCCACCATGCCATGCGCTGGTCGCGCTGGTTCACATCATCTTTGACAGGCTTTTGGGGAATGCTCAGCATATCCCCTTGAGATTCGCTCTCTTTCCTGACTGGCCCGTTTAGAATGCCTTTCATCAATTTTCCAAGATTTGGTTCAAATAAGGGATGAGCTTCTCCGCCCAGAGCGCGGCGTGGCGCCGCAGGCCGAGTTCGGTGAAATGAGGGTTGCCATAACCCACTGACTATATCGGGAATAATGATAATCGGCGTGCGGAGCCCAGGGAAGACAGAGACACGTAAAATTATTACACTTTTACGCCGGAACTGCACCGATCCGAACGCCCCGATTGAGGCGTTATTTGGCGTCCAATTTTAAGATGCGCGCGGAATTGCCTTTTAAACTCAAGAGCACCTTTTTTCAGGACCTGACGGCCTCGGCCCGAACTGGTCAAGGGGGAATGGCTTGAAGCCGATCTCCAGCGCGGGAGAACCGGGGCGCAGGCGGAAATCGCCCGCTGCTGCGTCTTCAAAAAGGGGATCGGCATAACGGGAATGTTTGTCCCACCCCCGTTCCTGCCAGCCGCCCAAGTCATGCACATCGCAAACAGCCTTGCCCTCCACCCAGCGCCTGATGTTAGCGCGGAACCTACCGAGATCACTGAAGTAGAGATTATGATCCCACTGCTTGAACCATTCCCCTTTTTTGGGCGGGAAGATCAGGCTCAAGACCGAACCGAGCGAATTCTCGTTGTCAAAGTCTATATCGGCCTCCCGGTTCTCAGCTCCGGTTCGGATTACGACAATGTTATGGCGGAACACATCCGAGTTGCCCTCGTAACCGCAATGGGCACCCGGGGGATTGGCGGGATGAATGAAGATATTGTTCTCGATGAGCCGGAAATCGCCCTCTCGCAGCTTGATCCCGACCCCGATGCAGAGGTTGTCATGCACATGATAATTGGAGGAACCATCATCGAGATCAATTCCCCAACCCGATTGGTCCCTGAACCGGTTGTGCCGAATCACCGTGGTCTCGCGCGCATACCGCAGCACCTCCCCGGCGGGATGGGAACCTCCCTCGTGGGACTGGGCCAGACACCAAAACGGCTCGCGTCCCCAAGAGTTGAACGGGCCATGATCGGCGGTCTCCAATACGGTGTGATGGAGGTCGTTGTCGGCGATCAAGTGGCCGCCATGGAGCCCGTCATTGAGGCAAATCCCGGCCCGGGGAGTGTTGTAGATGTGGTTGGCGCGAACGGTGATGCGTTTGGCCAGCGAAACGAAGACGCCCGCCGTCTGTTTCCCGTAAATCCCGAGGTCGTGCATCACATTGTCCTCAATCACGCACTCGGAAGGGATCCGATCCGAGGGCATCCCCCATCCCCAGGAGTGCTCCTTTTCGCAGTAATGGCAGCGATAGCCGCCCTTTAAATCCATGTGGCTTTCGCCCACCACGCAGACCGCGCTGTCGCCCAGATCCTGGAAATGATTTAGAGCCACACGGATCGAGCGATTCCAGCGGTTGATAAACAGAGCATTCCCGCCGAGGCCGGTGAAATGGCAGTTTCGCACTTCGCACTGCTCGGCATTTTCAAAATAAACCGTCCCGCCCCGATGAATCCGCCAGTCGCCTTGGGATGGGAGTTCATAGGGATCAAGGAAGGTTGCTTCGGTGCCCGTGAAACGAAGTCCCTCCAGGTGGAGGTGCCGAACCGGGTCGGCTTCCCTGCCCACGAACTCCACCAAGCGCTTTAGGACGCCCGCCTCGACGCGAGCCGAGCCGAGATCGACTCCCGGCTCGGGCATGAGATAGAGCCACCCCTCCCGGCGATCCCAATACCACTCCCCGGGGGCATCAAGCTCCTCGAAGATATTCTCGACGTAAAAGGCCGAGCGCTCGTCGATGCCGTAGCCATTGCGCCCCTGCCAATCGGAGCTGAGCTGCCAGCCCCCTTCGCCAAGCAGCAGCCGGCCGTCTTTGCGGCCTGTGACGCGGAACTGCAGGTTCCCCCAGTAACAACACCCAAAGACATGCAAGACTCCATCCTCGGGGTGAGCCCATCTCTTTTGGCTGAACCCATCAGCATTGAGCAGAATCTCACTGTTCTCCGGCCATGGGGAAGGGCCTGCGGGATAGCAGTAACCCGGCTTTCCCACCCGGGTGCCGGAATAGGCTCCGCCATCAAATCCCGTGGTTTTGTCCCCGGCTGGATCGAAGTTCGGATACCGGGCCCGGATCTGGCGCTTGCCACTGACGAAGAGCTGGCTGAACGGGGGGAGCGCCTCTGGAGAGAGTCGGCAGCGAAAAATCCCGTCACGCCACGATTCCCACCGACACTCCAACCGCCTCGCACCGGAGATGGTGACGTTTCGGCCCGGCAGCGCCGCATAGGTAATGGGGCATTCAGGTGTGCCGGAATCCTCGGGCTCCAGCCGCAGCGGCTGCTCCAGATAATGGGTGCCCTCACCGAGAAGAACGGTCACCCCGGACAGACCTCTCTTGTCCAGATTCCGCACCGCATCGCGGGCACGCTGGAGGGAGGCAAAGGGATGGTCGGCATTGCCAGGATTGGCGTCCGAACCGTGGAGATCAACATGAAATTGAATTTTTTCGCGCATGTTTTTGCAATAGTTTTATTGGTTTTCCAAGGATTTGGCGACTTTCTCCGCCCAAAGTTCCCCGTGCTTCTGCAGGCCTTTGGCTGAGAAGTGGACGTCCTTGCCGCCCATGCCCCGGTAATCGCCCCTCAATACATCGGTATTCGGGCCTTCCAATGCCACGCCCTCGGCCCATAAACGCTTCTTCGCCGCGCCTACTTGCGCCACCATCCATGGGAAACTCCAACCGGCGCGAACATTGGTCTGTTCGATTATCTCCCGCAATCGCTCGTAATATTCCAGCTCAGGGGTAGCCCCATCGCTCTCGCCCTGGTGCCAGAGAACCATGCGGAACCCCTGCGGGCCAAATTGCAGAATGCGCGCCATGGTCCAGTTGAACAACTCACCGCCCGGTTGCCATTCAGCGACATTGCTGGCGCCGTGCCCGGTGGATGCGATCGCGATGGGAACCTTAAGCTTTGCAGCCAGCGCATCGCCAAATGCCGGCCATGGACTTCCTTTGTTGCTGCCATCGTGCGTTCCTGGCTGGGGATCATCCGCCAAACGCCACTCTGTCCCGCTGAAGCTCGAGACCATACCCGAGTTTGATCGCTGCTGTTCTTCCCCGCAGTTTGTGGAATTCGACTGCCCGGCGATCACAAAAACCTCGCCGATCCCGACATTTTCAATGCTCTTGTGCGCCACCTCTTTCCCATCTTTCAAGGCGCGGAGTTCGCAACGATGCCAACCGCCAGCAGGCGCCGGGATTTGGGCGTTAAAATTGCCAGTCTGCGCATCCAGAGCTACGCTTTGCCACTTCTGGTCTTTGCGGCGGAACTCAACGGTATCGCAGGGCACCTTGACTTTGCCAGCCACCCGGATGACACCCCCGGTCGGGGTCTGGCGCTGAAATACCTGCCAGTTGACTGGGCTGAGGAGCGTCAACGGCTGGGAGTAAACTGCCGGAATCACAAAGAGCGCCCTGTCTTCAGCATTTTCAGGCCGTGCTTGGAACTGGACCTTGAGAGTTTTGCCCGCAGGCACTTCCATCCGCATGATAACCGAACCCCGTCCATCTCTTGGATTGTAGAGCATTGGCATTCCTGTGATGCTCAAAATCTGTCCTCCAGCGCTGAGCTTGACCTCGTTGAGTCCATAGGAGTAGCTCCGCTTGCCAGCCACCGCCACTGACTCTCCCCATCTGGCTTCGTTCGATCGGGTCTGAACCCCTTCCACATCCTTGCTCATCGTGATAAAAAATTGGATCGGCTCTTTTTTGGCCGTAATGGCGAACCCAATCGAGTCCTTGCCGAAGGTGTAGGTAATAGCCGCCGTATCACCTTCACAGGCGAGACTCTCGGGGGTGGGCTGGGTGATACTCGCGCAGGCATGCTGGGAGGGAGTGTTCCAACGCTCTTTCAGGAGATTGACGGTGACGGCATCGGTCATGAGCGCCTTGCCTCCAAGCGAAAGGAAATTCATCAATCCGCTTGGCGGTACAATCGCCGAATAGGCGCTCCCGGTAATCCGCCACTGGCCGTCGACCGCTTCCAGCAGCTTTGCAGGCTCGGCATGCTTGGTCGGCTCTTGAGCCGCAGTCGCAACCGCGCACGGGATGAGAAGAACGCATGTTAATGAGGTGAGAAGGGAACGGATCATTTTGCTGCTCCTGTTTTTTGGGTTTCCATCGATACGGTTGGTTGCTTAAAGACTGCTTTCATCGGGCCATCGGCCGAGGAGAAGGCGGCCATCCCGGCATAAGTTGCACCTTTAATTTCCAATTTGACTTCGCCAACATCCCTCCATTGATCGCCGTCCAGTTTACTGGCCGTGAAAAGGTTTCCTCGGCGAACCAGCCTCAATGTTGCAGGCAATTCAATCTTTCCGCATTCCGTGGCCTGGCTTTCCCCTCCGGGCGCTAAACGGTATGTCAAGAGCAACCGTCCATCGGCTTCCACCCGCAAGAGGACGTTTCGCGCCCCGGGGTCATGCGGTGCTTCCCTGAACATCAGCCCGGCAGCGGCAACGGTAATAGGCGTCTCAGTCGAAAGAAGTGTGCTCTGCAAAGTAACCTCGCGTCCTGCGGTATCCGCGCCCAGCCACTGAAAGACGAAGAGAAAGTCATCCGCTTTGTCCCAGACGTTCTTGCCGTTGCTGCGCAGAGTGAACTCTCCGTCCCGGTGGCTTACTGAGGCGATCTGGCTGCCATAGGCGCGAACATTCCATGGTTCGGGAATGGCGAAAACCGTGATGGTGCGTTCCGGCGCAGAGACCGCCCCCAGGCGGGCTCGAATTTTAACAGCAGCCGTTTCCGGCAGTTGAGCGACGGCTTTCAATTTGCCCGACTTGTCCACGCTCAATATCTCCGGGGCACTGATTTCGTAACTGACAGCAGCCAACTCTTCAGCCGAAGCCGGATCGCCATCACTCATCAACCCGGAGAGCTTTGGGGCGGCCTGATCGCCCGGGCGCAATTGTTCGCGGTCAAGATCCAGATTCAGCGCTACTAGTGCCGGGTGCTCGTCGCCCACATTCACTCCAATGGATTCGGAAAATTTGCTCTCCCCTTCGGCATTGGTGGCTTTAAGCACGTAATTCCAAGTTCTGGAGGAGACAGGAACCTTGTCCGTGTACGAAAGCCCGCCCACGTTTCCGGCAACAAAACTGAATTCTCCCTTCGCTCCTTCCCTGCGGTAAATTGAATAAGAACAGCGGCCAGGAACCCGATTCCAACACAGATCAACTTTCTGGAATCTTGCCTTTCCCTGCAAGCCCGTGGGCGGCTGCGGAGCCAACATGGCCATTGTTGTAAACTGCGCCGGTCCCCCGGTGTTATCCACTTTAGCCAACTGGCGCGCCAAAGTTTGGGCTTCCACCTTCCAAAAGTAGGTGGCCTTGAAATCCAATGCGTCGCTCAGCAGCCATGTGCTGCGCGTAGTGATGTCCACGACCAGATCGTTGAATGCCGGATCGCGCGCAACAAGCACCCGATAACGGGTCGCCCCATCGCAAGGCGCCCAAGAAAAGATCAATCGCTCCGGACTGATTCCCTCCTCTCCCATCGGCGCCAGCAGGCGAAATGGCGGCAAATTCAGATTCGGCCGAACCTCGTTCTGGCACAGCCCGATTTCTCCCAACGGAATCGCCTCAAATCCCGGGATTCGCTCCCAGACTGGGGAATTCTTGTGCAATCGGAAATCCCCCCGGGCAGGATCGACAAAGCCGGGATCGCCCGCCGCCAAGGTCAGGTTGGCAGGCCCGAGTCGGTCCTTTTCCACTTGTTCCCGAAGCTTGGCAAGAACCCCATCGGCGCCCATGCAAAGGTTGTTTTGGAAGGTGATATACGGCTGGACCGGCACCCGAATGGACGGGACGTCGCAAAACAGATTGCGCTCGACAATATTGCCCTTAGCCGCCCCGGGTTCATCCTCCATAACCCGGGCCAGTTCCGGGTAACGCTCGCTCCAGATTGGATTTTGATAGAACGGCTGACTCTTGAGGAGTCCCAGCATTCCCCAGCGCGACGGGGTGCTGCGATAGTCATGCATATTGATGGCCCGGGAGACCTTGAAAAAGATGTTGTTGACGATCTTGTTGTCACGCCCGCCGTTTACGCTGATTCCGCCGTCATACAACTCCGCGAAAACATTGCCGCGGATCTCCAGGCTGGAGAGCAAATCGTCCAAGTAGATCCCCGTGTAGAAGCGACCCCTGCCGATAATATCATGCATGAAGTTATGGACAAAGCGGTTGCCTCGGAAGGTCAATTCGCGCCCTGAATAGATCGCGCCGGCATCGGTGGTATCATTTAAGACATCAAAAATCTCATTGAACTCCATCAAGTGTTCGTTGCCGTTAAACTCGATGGCATTATGCGCCGCGCCATGGATCAGGTTATGAGAGATGCGCTGCCCAACCCCACCGACGTTCACGGCCGGACCATAGGAACCCTTGATGCGGTGATAATTCCAAATATGGTTGTTCAGGGCAAAATTCTTTGCGCTGGTCAGGCTCGGACGATCCCCTCCGGCGATCGCAATCCCACCAGCCCCGGTTCCGTGGATGTCACAGCCGATCACCCCGTTGTCGGTGCCACCCTCGCCATGATTGCCCTCCCATGCTTTCAGCGGCAACAGGCTTTGGGGAATCGCAAACTGCGGCCATAGCCTGCCCGTGGGCCATGTGTCACCAAAGATCGTAAACGGATCCTCCACGCCGATCACCACCCCCACCTTGCCGAGATTTCGGATTTCGCATCCGACTACCCGGTTGTGTGCTCCCGCCGAAATCACCACCCCATGATCGCGCGCAGTGGAAAGGGTTAGCCCGCGCAATTCAATGTTCTTAGTCTTCTCAAGGATGACCATCGGGGTGGAGAGCACGGAAATCTCAACGACCCCGTCTTTGATCCGCGCGGGCGGATAGATGTAGAGAATGCCAGTGCCACGGTCGACGAAGTATTCACCAGGTTGATCCAGCTCTTCCAAAATATTGTAATACAAACAGCCACCGATCCATTCTGTCTTCTTGATTCCTTCCTCGCCAATTTTCGCCAACTCGATTGGATAGCTTTCACGGCTAAAGGCCTTCTGGGACATCAGCCAAATGGCTTTGGCCTGAGCCCAGCGCCGGGCGGGTTGACGGATGGCCTTAACCTCTGCCGATGTGGTGTAGCAATCCTGCCCCTTGATCGGGTCATAATTGGGCCACTGTGCCAAGCGCATCCCCATCCCGTTGAAAAAAGGTTCCGGCGCTGCGGTGCGCAACGGCACGATTCGGTAGTCGGCATGGGGTTGGACCTCACCAAGCCCCAGGATTTGGTATGCCTTGAGGTCGGCTTGCACGACCCGATCGGCCGCCTCTTCCGGAAAGCGTTTGAGAATGGCCGGGTCGGATACCGGTTTGAAAAGTTTTGAGGGCAAAGCAATGCCTCCATTGAGCACCGCCCGCTCACCAGGCGCGGAGCGATAAACAATCGGCGCTTCCGTGGTGCCGGAATCCTCTGCGGTCAAGTTGAAGGTCTTGTCGCGTAGATAAACACCGCCTCGCAAATTGACCACGACACCCCCCGGAGGTAGGCCGTGTATATTGCGCAGGGTGCGGACGGCATCGCGAGCAGCCTCCAATGTCGCGAAGGGTTGTTCCCTTGTGCCAGGATTTGCATCATTGCCTGAAGGAGCGATCCAGAATGCGGCGGGCTGGGTTCCCTCTGGTGCTTGGATCCCGGCATGCTGCTGAATAAAGTCCAGGATCGGCGTCGGATCTTCCATTCCATGGGGATGGTGGCCCAAGCTAGGTTTTAAGATCACTTGGATCTTCCCGCCCATTTGCTCATAGCGTGTTTTGACAATCTCCGAGTTTTCCGCATAGGGCACGGTCGTGTCTACGGCCCCGCAAACATGCAGGAGCGGAACCTTGGCCTTGGCCAGCGGCTCCAGGATGTCGATCGGATTGCCCCTGTAAGCGAGTGCCTCCGCATCCGACTTGAATCCGTAGGTTTGAAGCGTGAGTTGCCACTGTTTGGCATCTCCGTCACCCTTGGAGGCGTTGTCGGCAACCAACTTGCCCCCCGGCCAGCTCTTGAAATCGCAAACCCCGTTATCGATGTAGATGCAGGCCACTTTCTCCGGGTTGGCTGAGGCCCAGCGATAGACCGACAAGCCCTCGCGACTGAGCCCCATCAGCGCTGGTTTCCTCGCTAACCCGTGCTTCTCGGTCAGCTCTTTATAGATGAGGTCCATGCGTTGGTTGCCATCCGGATGCCCCAACGGAATTGCCGGGCCGGCAATGACGACGTGAAATCCGCGATCAGCCAGCTTTAGGTCTGCCAAGACCGTCAGTTCGGTGGCCCGGTTTACCGTTGCACCCCAAAAAGAGCCGCGCCAGAGCCATGGGTTGCCCGGTGCCGGTATTTTTGGGCAAATCACCATAACGCTCCCGCCATCAAGCCTGAATTTATAAAGATCGTATCCCCGGAAATCGCTTTTGACTCCAGGAAAAGAGCTGGCGGCTGATTGAGAGTCGGCCGCAATGCCGATCAATGGAATTGTAGTTGAAAAAGCCAGGGCGAACAAAGCCAGTAAGGGAACAGGGAATCTCATAAGGTGGCGGGGCTTCATATTTTTTAGGGGTTTTTCAGGTCTTGTTCCAAATAAGGAGCCAGCTTCTCAAACCAAAGCGCAGCATGTCGCTTTTGGCCGATCTCGGAGAAATGAGGATTAGTCGGGCTGATTCGGTTCTCGCCTAAAAGTGTATCGGTGTCCGGGCCTTCAAGGGCCACGCCATCGGCCCAGAGGCGCACTTTGGCTTTCTTGGTATACCAGCCGCCCACCTGTGCGACCATCCATGGGAAACTCCAACCAGCCTGCAAGTTGCTCTGTTCAATGATCGTACGCAGCCGGTCATAATAGTCCTGCTCAAGGGTGGGGCCATCGGCCTCGCCCTGGTGCCAGAGCACGGCCCGGAAACCCTGAGGCCCAAGCTGTTGGATTCGCGTTTCCATCCAATTGAAAAGCTCACCCCCCGGCCGCCATTGGGAAACACTGGTGCCGCCATGTCCAGTAATGGCAAAGGCGATTGGCACTCCCAGTTTCTCGTACAACAAATCGCCTAATGGCGGATAAAAACTGCCGAGGCCGCTATTGTCATGAGCGCCCGGTTGGGGGTCATCGGCCAGACGCCAGCCATTGCCGCCGAAGGTGGAGACCATGCCGCTGAGAGGCGATAGCTTTTTCTGGCCACCGTTAGTGGAGTTGGACTGACCGGCTGCCACAAAGACCTCCCCAACCCCGACATGCTCAACAACTTTGGTTGCGACCTCCTTCCCCTCTTTCATGAGCCGAAGCTCGCAACGATACCAACCTCCAGCCGGCGAGGCGAATCGGCCTGCGAAATTCCCGGTTGCCGGCTCAACCGGCGCGGTCCGCCATTCTTGCTCCCCGGCACGTTTGAACTGAACCTGATCGCACGGCAGTTGGGCCTTGCCAGCTACGCGGATGAACCCCTCCTTGGAACTCTGGCGTTGAAACACTTGGTAGTCCTGCGGGCTGAGCACGCTCACTCCCCCCGCATAAATCGGCTCGACGGCAAAGACCTTTGACTCCGCTTCGTTGGCCGGACCGAAACTCCAGGTGCTGACAACACTTTGCTTTTTGCCCGCCTCCCATTGCAGCAGTTTTGGGCCATAGAAGGCATTGACTTTTTCAATTGCCATCAATTGCCCGGAGTTCAACACCTTTGCCTGGCGCACGTTGAAATCACCGCTGCGGTTGTTGGCGGGGTGCCGGTACCCGCCTAGGGAGTATCCATCGGTCCAAACGCCATCGATCAGTTCGTAGAGACAAGCAAAAAGCCGCACACTGTTCTCCCCCTTGCTGGTCAGTTTGAGAGTCAATCCCTTGTCGGTGAATTGGTAGCGGATGGTGGCATCCGGCCCTTCGCAGAGTAGAACGCCTGGCTCCGGCTGAGTGATGGCAGCACAGATCCGGCTCCGCGTTCGGCGGAGCCACTCGGCCCCCACACATAACTCCAGCGGTTCCTGCATCATCGGCTTGCCGCCTACGATCAAACTACTGAGAAGACCGGTCGGGGGTACAATGGCCGTATAAGTGGCTCCGGTGATCCGGTACTGCCCATCGAGCATCTCCACGGTTGCCGGTTCCGTGGTGGATGCGGGTTGCGCAGCATGGCATTGCGGACTGCTAATTGCACATGCCAGAGCCCATACTGCAAAAAGATGGGGGATAAGTTTAGATAGGGAAGTCATTTTATTTGGGGTTCACAATCCATTTGCAAAGGCGCCATTCACTTTCCGGTACCAATCAATGTCATCCCAGTGGGACCAGTACGGATGGGCGTAATTCCAGGGCGTGACGCCCCAGAATCCGTAACCGCCGGCCACCTCCATGCACTCGGTGCACCAGTCCCGCAGCCAGTCCCAGCGCAAGTCCGGGTGATCCAGATGCCACCACGCCCCCCAGCTCTCGGTCGTAACAACCGGCGCGGCGATCTCACGCCCCCAGTCGCAGACGTACTCCATGCGATTGCGCATCTCCTGCATGAGCATCGGCCTCACCGCCTGCATGGTCTGTTCGACACGCCGCTGGTAATCCTTGTAGTCGTGTTCGCCGCGATCTTTCTGGAGCTGATTGAACCCGGTGCGGTTGTCGAAACGCGGCCCGTGAATCCAGCAGTGAACTTCCAAAACATCGAAGAGCTGCAACCCAAGGGAACGGATCTCCTTGAAAAAGCCGGTCAGCGAATAGGTGAAACGCAGTTGCGGATAGCGCGCCTGGAAATGAGGGAGCATCTGGTTGAAAAGTTTGCGCACGTAATCCATCTGCGCCTCGTTCCACGCCATCTTCGTCAAGCCCTGCTCAAACTGGCCAACCTCCTCCATGGCAGCCACCTCGCCGATCTGACCGGTGGTGCCGCCGTGCGCCAATGCCTTGATTGCGGGTCCGTAGGGGCTGAAATAAGGAAACTCCTGGTCAAGGTCGACATAGAGAACATGGCTGAGCAGATCCCGCTCGGCCAATAAATCCAGAGTGCGCTCCCAGTTGCGCCGGAAGAGGTCGCGATCATTGGCAAGGCTTTCCTTCAGGTTGGGATATTCCGGGCTGCCTCCGTTCCAAGTGGAAAGAATGACCCAGAGTCCAGCCCGTTTGGCCGCTTGCATAAACTCCACCAATTCCATGGCGACTTTGTGCAGCCGGGCCCGGTCAGTCATTCCCCAGTTCCACAAGGGATAAGCCGGAATGGTGATCGCCTCATCCAGACTTTGCAGCGCCCCGATCAGGTGCGGTTTGCAATCAATGCGCACCGTGTTGAACCCGCGATCCATCAGTTCGGCGATCACCTTGTCAAAGTCCTCATACGAGCCGCCCGGGTAGTGACAGTTGATCCAGGAAAAACACCACATGGCGTTGGTTACACGGCGCGGGTTTAAATGATCTCTTAAGTCGTATTTCATAGGAGGATTTTTTTAGTGAGGTTTGTTGTTTTCTGAAAATTCGGTGTTCGAAGAAGCACTGGCCGACTCAAGCAATGGCTTGAGCGCAGTAAACCAGTGGGCCGCCATTTTTTCCGCCCCCTGCTCGTTGGGATGGACGCGGTCGGTGACCGTGTCGGTTGTCGGGTCGAACCCTGTGGCCATATCGACCAAAAGCACCGGCTGTTCCGGGGTATTGAGTTCCTTAACCAGTTCAGCAAGCGCCCTGTTCAGTTCGGGAATATATGAATACTTGGGCAACAATCCACTGGGGATGACCTGTGCCACCAGTACCGTGCAACGGGAATTGTGGCAGCGGGCCGTGTCGATCATGGCACGGTGGGCTTCGACAATTCCGGCAACAGGATGCTGCTCGGCAAAATGATTGTGGCCGGCGTGAATCAGCACTATGTCAGCTGCCATCGTAGCTGGCAGGCGCGCGAAGATGCCGGCCACTTCTTCGGCACTTTTTCCCGGATAGCCTTCGTGCAAAAGCCCCCCCTGCGGCGTCTCGGTCTTTTGGGAGCCAATGAATTGAAAACGGAATCCGGCCTCCTGGAGCTTGCGAGCGAGGGGAATGCGATAGGTTGCAAATGTTTTATGCCCTGCTGTTATCGAATCCCCCAAAGCGAGAATCTGAGCCGGAAGCTTTGCCGGGGCAACGACTCCCCCGGTCCACTTTGGCCACCCACTGGGATAATTCCACATCGGGGAACTGACGGTGCGGTCTTTTTCACGGGCCGACACAAAGAAGGCGACTTCACGTTCAAAAGCTGCGGCGGGCAACACCACACTGTAATCGCCGGTTTTATCCCGCTTGCAGGGCAACGGTTCCCATTTCCGGGAGGTCCAGACATTCACCCATCCTCCTTTGTCGGAACCTTCGGCTGGAACGCTGTAATAAAGAGTCACCGTTTCCACATCATCCGCATGGGAGATGGCACCCTTTATCTCCAGTCCCTCCGGCCTCGGTTCAACGCTGGCAATGCTCACACCCGGCAAGGGTTTGCCCACGCCCTTCAGATGGAAATCAAGGAAATCGCTTTCCAACCCGGTGCAAAACCGCCGCCGTGGGCTCGTGCTGCCGCCGGGGATATTGGCTACATGACTGTTGTTAGGTGCCCAGACGATCGCTTTGGGCGAGGTGATCGTCTGGTATGTCTGCATGAGGCAAGGCGGATAAAAGAAGCTGTCGTTGGCTGCCGCCACATAAAAGATTGGGCACGCGATGTGGGCGGAATAACGACCCGCATCGAGCTGGCGCAACCAGTGCTCCCGCGCCGTTATCGGCATCTTATCCAGGCTCTTCTGAAACGAACTGCCGTAATCGTAAAAACCGGCACCCCAAATGGAAGTCGCAGCCTTGACTTCATCTCCCAACAATCCGCAGAGCATGGTTGTGGTGAAACCTCCCCATGAAACTCCGGTGATGCCAAGTTTATCCGGCAGCACTTCAGGTTGGGCTTTCAACAGATAGAAGGCCTTGATGCCGGCTACGATCCCATCAAACAGCGTGCTTGAGGTCACCTCCGGCTCAACCACAAACATACTGTGATGGTAGGGCATGCGCCGGATCGGTCCCGTGGAGACGGTGGTTTTTGCCGGGTCGGCAATGCCCGGCAACTCCGGAGCAGTCACCACGTAACCGGCCTTGGCCCAAAGCTTGGCGGCACACTCGTCCGGGCTGCCTGAGCCTCCATGCAGCTGGAGTACCCCGGGAAAATTTCCTGCCCACGCCGGCTTGGCTAAAATGACCAATACGCAGGAATCTCCATCAGGGGAACCCGCAATCGTTCGGGCTCGGATGACCACCTTGCGCACTGCGACATTCATCTTTTCGTCAAGCGTCCATGGCTGGATCTCTTTGACGATTTCCGGCTTTTTTCCGTCCAAGTAAGGGGTGAAAGGATTTACGGACAGCGAAGGAGCTTCAGCAAATACACTCCCCAAGCCCGATGCGGCCAACCCAAAAACCAGGGAAAGAAGCAATCGCTTTTTATTCATAGTTTCTGAAATCGTTCTCTGCCTCGCTTGGCCCTAACGGCTTTCCCATTTGCGGGCCTGACGCATTTTTTCAAAGGGGATCGGCTGGAAGGTGGGCAGCGTTTTGAAAATAAGGGAATCCGCGCGCAAGCTGTAGTCACCATCCCCGGCATTGACGAAGCCGGGGTCCCGGTCGGTTTCAAGATTCTCGCGCAAGCCCAAGGGATTCGGGGCAGGGGTTTTCCCTTCAGCGATAAGGGAAGAGCCGCACCCAACGAGCACGTTATTCACTACCTCATTGTAGCACTTCATCGCCGGGTCACCGGCGTAGAGCTTTTGAAATTCCGGGTAGCGAGTGGCATAGGGAGGCTTTGTGACATCCACATCCTGTTCGAGCATGACCCTGCGGCTGGCGAAAATACCCATGGTCTCCTTGGTGTCCTTGCCGTTCACGTTGATCCGGGCACCCGAGCAGTCAACAAACAGATTGTTGGAGATCGTGTTGAGATGGCCGCCGTTGATGGCAATGGAAGCCGGCCACCATTCCTGGATGCATCGGCCTCTAATATTCGAAAATAGATTGCCGCTGACCTCCACCCCGTGGGTGTCGTTGTCGAGGTAAATGGCCAACGTGTGGGAGTTGGTCTTGCGCCCCACATCATGAACGAAGTTAAAGCGGATCTTGTTACCTAGCTGGCTGGGATTCTGGCGGATTTCGATCGCCCCGCAGTCCTGGACGGTTTTGGCGGCATTGGCGATCTCATTGTACTCAATCATCTGGTCATTGCCATAGATATAGAGAAGCCCGCCATCGCTGTCGTGGAGGTAATTTCCGGAGACGAGATTGCCCACCCCATCGACCACGATGGCTTCGGCATAAAAGCCGATCTGCCGGTCGGTGTGATGAATTTCACAATCCCGGACAAAGTTGCCGGCAGGTTCAAGGGTCTTGCGATCGCCTCCGCCCAGAAGCACGCCACCGCTCCCGGTGTTGTAAATGCGGCAATCCCTCACCCCGTTGGAGCGCCCTCCATCCCGGTTCAGCGCGGAGCCTCCACGCGGATGGCGCCCCTCATTGGCAGCCCACTCCATCGCTGTGGTGAGCGCATGGCGGTATTCCCCTGGCAGACGCGGCAGAAGCATTCGGGTTGCCGCATCGTAGCCCGCCCCGATCTGAACACCGACAATGCCGGTATTACGGATCACGCATTTCTCGATGACATTGTCCTCGCCTCCCTGGATATAGGCCCCGGAGGACCGCGTGACCTCGAGCGTCAATCCGGACAACCGGACATGCGAAGCGTTTTCCATGGCCACCAGAACGTCTTCAAGTTCTGAAACCAGGACCTCCGACCCACTGTTCCATCCCGCCGGAGGATAGAAATAAAGAATGCCGGTTTTTCGATCCAAATAATATTCTCCGGGAGTATCCAACTCCTCGGGAGCATTGATAAAGTGGAACTGGTGAGCCGTGGTTTCCTTGTAGCCCGACCAGAGTCTTACGGGCGGATCAAAGCAGAGGCTGGAGGTGTTGAGATCCAATGCCGTAATCTTGCGACGGCTATAGGTGTATCCATTGTCCAAACAACCTGCGATGAAAACGTCCTCGCGCGCCCCCCATTTCCGCAGGTGTTCCATGGCAAAGATAGGGGGCACTCCCGGTTCGTCGCCATCCATATACCGGGCCTCGGATTTGAAGCTCAAGCTGTTGTACTGCTTGGGGGCTCCCTTTTCATCCTTCTCAATATTCATTCGAGCGCTGTCGATCCCGCTTTGGCGCGGAAAGCTCTCGTTGCGATCAGGCCAGCGGGCCAGAGTCATGGCTGCGCCGTTTACAAATAATTCCAGCGGGGCGGGCAGGTAGTGGGAGGGAGAACCGAAATCGACGGCGGTGCGAGGCTGCAACATGCCGTAGTTGCTGATTCCGTCCTCCTTCAGGTTGGCTTGAAGAATATGACGGCGCGCCGAGGCCCTGCCCACGCGACCACAAAACTCCGCGGCGGCGGGTTTGAAAGCCATCGCGGAGATCTTTCTACCCCCGACCAAACGGGCTTCCTCCCCGGGGCACGATTGATACACAACCGGTGCGTTTGCTATTCCCGAATCCTCCGGCCCAAGCTCAAAGCTCTTGCTGCGCTCATACATCCCGCCCCTGAGGTAAACAACGACCCCGCCCGATGGATACCCCTTGTTTTTTTTCAAATTGCGGATCGCATCCCGCGCCGCCTCAAGGGTGACAAATGGCTGCTCCTCGGTGCCGGGACTGGAGTCCTTTCCCGTCGGCGCGACCCAAAACGTTTTCGCGTCGCTTTTTGCCCCTGCTAATTCACCGGCATTGGAAACCGTAGCGCCACTGATAACCAAAATGAGCGGCCAGAGAATGGATGAAATTCGGAATTTTGAGGTGATCTGCATAGAGCTTATGATGAGCTGCCAACGATGGTTGGGGGCTGCCTTTCCCAAACTTGAGCTGCGGGTATCGTGGCAATGTTGGAGGCGGGGCCGAATCCGTAAATCTTCTCGGGGGACGCATTCTGGGTACCCATCCAGCCCGCCCTGGCATCGGTCCAGACTCCGTCTTTCCAGCCTCCCCGGTCCGGTCCGTAATCAAAATCCGTTTCAGGGGTGCGGTTATAGGCCTTTACGATAAACTCCGTGCCTTCCGGCAGCATTTCTTGATCGTAGTAAGGGATGGTTTCATTTGGAAACCGGTAACTGGTTTCCTTTGCGTTGGTCGCTCCCACCATCTCGAAGATGGTTCCGACCAAGCCCCCAGCCTTCGGCAATCTGCGCCACACGGTATAACCAAGACAATTTTCCGGCACTGGTTCCCAGCTCAGGCTGAGGCTGCTTTCATTCCGGATCAGTTTCAAATTTTCCACCTTGGCCGGCGCAGGCAGGATCATGACCGGAGTTTCATCCTGAATGGAAGGCTCTTTAAGGCTGGCTGCACCAATCTTTACTTTAGTCTCCACCCGGACCGGTGGCGCTTGGTAAACGCCTTCCGGGGTAATGATGCCCAATTCCGCCGAGCCGCCCGGAACCCCATTGACCGACCAGACCACAGCCTGCGTGGGATCCTCCCTCAGAACAGCCATGAAAGGGTATTGAAATCCCCCTTTCAAACGGATCGGAAACGAAGCCCGTGCGTGGCCAACGGGATCTTTCGTATGCGGCGCTTCCGTGATTTCCTTGGGCCAAAGCTCCAGGGCTGCCTCAAACCGGGTCGCGCCGATGACCGTGGAGAGCCACAACACATTAAGGTTTGCGTAAGTGTAATACTCGTTAAATCTCTCATGCTGGGGATTGTCCTCCTCATCGCCAGTCGCCCCGTTGTTTGTCCCTCCGGGGAAGGCGCGCCCGAGAGTGTCTTGATGGTGCTGCTGGGAAGAGTTGTTCTTGCCGAAACCATGAATCAGCCCGATCCCGAACGGGTTGTTTCCCGAAAACCAAAACACCTGCTGCCACGCAGCATCGATGAGTTCCTGATCGTTGGCCAGATTCCCGGCTTGGAGCATGAAGGCCGCGTTGCCGATCTGGTGGAACTGGCGCCCTATCTCGGCAAAGTATTGGTAACCGATTCCGCCGCACTGGCGCTTCAAGGTGGACTGCGCAGAGGCCTCCACTTTCATGGGAGTGAATCCGAAAGCGTTACGGCGCCCGATGGCCATCAGGTAATCACGAGCATACATGCTCACCGAGCTTCTCCAAGCGGAGACCTGCGGGTGATCCGGACAATATTCGATCAGTTTGATCAGCCCCTGATATATCCAAGGGGTGAGCAAAACCTCCTGCTCGGGTTTTTCGCCCCATGGGTTTCGGTTGGTCTGCGGGTCTTTATGATACCATCCGCGAACCCGGAAATCGTCTTTCCCAACATGCTCCGATTGCTGCAGTTCCATCAATCGCCGGGCTTCTTCCACGGCCCGCTCCCGGTATGAGCTTTCCCCTGTCATTTTCCACATCAGGAGGTTCAGCCAGATCCATGCACCCAGGGAATACTTTTGAGGGTGCGGGTTGAACCGGTACAGGATTTGATTATATCCCGTTTGGACCAACTGTCCGACGCGATCAAAGAACTCGGGGTCTTTGTCGCGGAAAAGACAGGCGGCGTAAGCGGGGCCGATTAATAACGAGGAATAAACCACCTCATGGTTCTCGGTGGCATGATACTCGTTGCAGGTGTGTTCTTGATCGAAACAATCGCCCAGAAGCTTTTCGTCACCGGAATAAAACCGGTTATCAAAAGTATGGTTCTGATGCTCCGGCCAGGAGCCGAGTGCGAACCGAAGGATCCCGTCCTTTTCAAGAAAGGAAAGAGCCCCATCCAGCCCCCAGCGGACCTGTGAGTAAATCCAGTCGTTGCGGTCCCAGAACGGATTGGTTTCCTTCAGGGCACAATACTGGGCAACCACCAGCGATGCTGACGGATAGATCCGCCCATCGTCTCCGTCGCCCCATGCCTTCCCGATGTATTTGTATTGGCTTCCACCGGATCCGACAACCCGCCCGTGTTCCCAGTTTACCAATCGGTAGTCGCCCAAGTTCCCCATAACGCTGTCTTCGCCGATGCGGCGCAGACCAAAGTAATACCAAGCACTATACTTTTGAAGGTTATCCCAGAGATGCGGAGCGATGGAGAAGGTGCCAGGGCTGCGATGGGCACCGATTCGGATGTAGTAATCAGCCGAGGTTTTGAGCTGGGAAAAATCCCCCTGCCAAAACAATCCGAAATCACCGCTCACGGCGCGCAACTCCCCTGAATACGCGACCCTTTCATCCGCCGCATTGATCACCTCAAAGCTCCCGGACGGGAACTTGCAGTTTACGATTTTGGGGTGTTCCGGGTTGAATCCGTATTGGGAGACCAAGACTAGGACGCTTGGATCGGCATCCATCCAATGCGCTTGAGGCCGCTCAAGGCAGGTTGAGTCGGTTGGGCTGTGGGCGGGATCGGTTGGATTGCTCATTGTTCTGGCCATCCTTCGTGATAGCATCGCACCTCAAACAAGGCCGCCGGAACCGTTGCGCTGGGATGCGAACAACGAATGCGGATTTGAGACGTTTTACACGGCTGCGCCAAGCGGATAATGTTGCGGGTTTGGTGGTTATCAGTGCATTGGGCCAGCACCCGCCCCTCTCGATCGCAAATGGAATACTCTTGGACACAGAAAGGAATCACTCGCTCTGGGTGCGGCATGAAAACGGATTCGAGGGGATGATCCCAATCGCTGTCGAATCGCAGTTCGATGGAGCCGATCTCCTGCGGATGCGGCCACTCCAGGCAGAGGGTCGGAGTCGGATCTTCAAGCTCCGCCACCCAAGCATTGGGTTGGCGCGTGGGGCGGGCGATCCCGTTGGCAACATTGCCGGGATAATAAACCTCTAAGGGAGGCTGCAGTTTCAAGGCGAAGTTCTCTCCTCCCGGCCTGCGCTGCGGCAACCAAAACTCAAAGGTATCGATGCCGCTTCCTGGCGGCGGCGTTTGCGTGGCTGCCTTTGCCACCGCTTTGTTGGCTCCATGGATGGCCGAGAGAATGCCAGTAACACGAATATCGCTGAGATGCACCTCGATGTCCTCATTGGCCATCAGGCAAACAAAGGCATAGCGAGGCGAGTCAATCATGGCTCCAAAATCTAAAGTCACTGGCTGCCGCTTGCCTGCTGCAAGCGGAATCTCAAGGACATGAAGCGTTACATCCGGAGTATGATTGGAAGGGTTGCTGCTGATTCTGAGTTCCGTCCTGAGCACGGTCGGTTTAGCCACATCCAGCCACACACTTATCGCTGGCAATGCCCCCCTCGGCACCGGCAGCATCATCGCCCGTGATTGCAAGAGTTTTGCTACTCTCCCATTCGGATCGAATTGCCGCAACTTGAAGGTGCTGGATGCACTAATTATGGCTGCTCTCGCCAGATCCTCCTCATCCTCCGGCACGATCCCTGGGATAAAATGACCAGCCCGGAACAAATCGCGCTGGAGCCGCTTGATATCCACCCGCGCTGGCGGACACCCTTGGGCAACGGCAGCAGCCACAACTTGGCCCAGAGTGGCGCAGGTGGCCATCACCCGGGTCGAGCCAAAAGCGACATGGGTGGCGCTTATGTTCCGGCCTGCAAAATAGAGATTTTGGATGTTCCGGCTATAAAGGCATCGGAAGGGAATCTGGTAAACTCCTTTGCTGTGCCATTGGGTGCAGGGCGGCTGAGGGCTATAGACCCCTTCGGGCGGGTGCAGATCAATCGCCCATCCGCCAAAGGCCACTGCGTCCCGGTGATTGCGCTGCTCGATGATATCCCTTTGGCTGATCATATAGTCGCCTTCAAAGCGACGGCTCTCGCGTTTGCCCGGGATCGTGCCCACCCATTCAAGGGTGAGGGTCTCGGCTTCGGGAAATTGTCCGGAGTTTTTGATATGATTCCACAGCCCATACACCACTCTCCATAACTCCCATTTGATGGCTTCTGTCTCGGAAATTGTGTTGAGAATTCCCCCCCACTCAATCCACCAGAAACTTAAGCCATGATCTCCGCCTTTGATATGGCGCCAGCGGGGGATTTTGGTAATGTCTCTTAACGCAAAGGAAGGGGGAACATAGTTTACGGGACGCCCCGCGTCTTTTGAGTAGAAATAGATCGTATGTCCAAGAAGGTCGCTGGTCGGTTCCATCGGCGCCGAGAGTTCGTCAAACTCCTCACGCCCCTCAGTTCCCATCCGGAAGGCGGCACCCGACATGAACCCCACAATCCCATCTCCTGAGGAATCGCAGAAAAACGGGGCGGAAATCTCATAGGCCGTTTGGTTTTGGGAACAATAGGCATGGACAGCCTTGATGCGATCCGGGCCGTCTTTGTCGAGAGCATGCACGGAGGTGTTGAGAAGAAGCGTAATATTTTTTTCCTCTGCGACCTTTTCCAGCAACAAGATGTCAAAATGGAGCGGGTTGCCTTCGGGATTGCGGTAAAGGTTTTCGACCAGGATTTCATCGATTACTCCGCCTTCACGCGCCCACCGGTTGTTGTTGCCCATGTGGGAGGTCGCACCCAAAATCCACAACCGCACCTCGCTGGATGCGTTCCCGCCCAGAACGGGTCGGTCATGCACCAGTACCACCCGCACCCCCATGCGCGCCGCACTGATTGCACAGCATACTCCAGCCATGCCACCACCAACGATGACGAGGCCGGTTTGTAAGGATACGTGATTTAAATCTCTTCCTGGAGCGGGGCTCATCTTTTGCATAGGTAAGATTTGTGATTCAAAGCGAGTTTGGGAAAAGCCGTTTAAGAGAATTCGACGACGCCGAAGGTCACTCGAAGCAAATACGTATCGGGGACTTACTTGCCGAAAAGGGTGATATCGTCAATTACGATCGTCCCCTTGGGATCCTGGCTGATCAAGGGGAACACAAATGTTACTTTGGTATTGGTGAGGTTTTGAAAGTCGCCTTCGCTGACGCTTTCTCCCACTCCTTCATTGGAGGCTGGCTTGGAAAGATTCAATTCGTTCAACACCACCATCGAACCACCCTGCGGCCTGGGCACGCTGCCTAGGTAGCCGATCACAGATTTATGGTAGTCATCAAATCCGCGAACACTGGAGAAAACCCGCATGCTTGCGTAGCTAACACGGTTGCCGGAAGGTGTGTAGTTGAAGGAAATTGACAATTTATCCAAGCTAATGGTTTTTCCAGCCGGAACCGCCACCGTAAACTGCAAAAAAGTCTGGTGAGTCCCCCCTGGCAGCGAACTGGGAGTATAAGGGCCCAGAACGCCCGTGGGTATTTCCAGTCGATCGTTCACTTGGATTTCCGAAGGCGTGAGTCGGCCAATATTCAAATTGCTGACTTCAATGTCCTTGGCTACTTCCGATGGCGCCAGGCTGCCTTTGGTGAATTCAAATTTTGCCAGAATCTCGGAGCCAAATCCCCGGGCGGACAACCCGAACAATACTGCCACAATCACGATTTTTGGAATGAGCAATCTAAATACTCTGCACGAGGCGGAATTTTGCAACGAGTGTTTCATATTTTTTGAAAAGTTAGGGTTTTACTTGCGGCAATAAATTAGTTCGAATCCCACGCAAAGAGTAGTCATGGATGCGTAATTTAATTACAATTATGCGTCGCTTGCCGCCATCGACTGGATAAGTGTGTATCCAATACAGAACAGGGCTGGAATCGGAGGCTACATTTTGGAGATGAAGGCCGTGAAATCATCGAATCCACGGCCGTTGCCGTTAAACACGGATTCATCGCCCGCAGGGCTATGGATGACTTTCACCCTTACCTTGGCAATGCTTGGGTTTGAAAACAACTCGCTGCCCGGAATGACGACCTGCATTTCCACATTGGTCTGCGCAATGTATATCTTGGTCGAACTTGTCGCCGTCGTTTCGTCTCCTTCGTCCGTGAAATAGCGGAGGCTTTTCAAGGCCGTTAGGTTTTCAAACTCGGTCTGGCGCGCCTTGCTGATGATCTGCTGTGTTATCCGTGCCGATACCGAGCGATCCATGGAACTGCGGAAGGTGTTCAGACCCATGGGTACCAAAGAAAAAAGAGGAATGAGGGCGAATGCGATAATGCCGAGAGCCATGACAACTTCCACTAGGCTGAAAGCAAGCGATCCAACCGAGCGCTTGTGCCTCAAATGCGAAAATATTAAACGTGATTTCATTTAATTCACGGGCGGTAGGATTGCAAAGCTCCGATCACGGGTTCAATCTGGACGGTTGCAAAGTTGGCTGGGGGCGTGGCTGCATACGCTCCAGCTTGCGCTGAATGGATAGTGAGAAACCACTTACTATCCCTGTCGAGGCTGGTGGAGCCATCGGGGCGAACTTGGAAAGCTTTGGCCGAGTAGTCAGTTCCAGAGCGCGGAAGTGGGAGTTTCGGATTATCAGCATTCCAAGTGATGTCCGACAAAGAGAGCAAGCTGGAGTTGGCTGTGCCTTCGTTAATGAGCACCGTAGCTGGCAGATTTACAATACGTGTAAGCGGGGTCACTTTGCCGTTTTCATCAATCTGAAAGAGCTGGACTGCCCGAAACGTCGCTTTGCCGTCAGCGGCAGCTGGGTCGAGGAATTTGTAGAAACGGATCTCCACGCGGCAGTTCCGGGCGATGGCCGTTTGGCGGGCCTTGACAAACTGTTGTTCGAGCAGCAGTTGGGCGGTGGTGATATCATTGGCGCGCATCATGTTGCCCACTGAAGGCAGGACAAGCGCGGTCAGCAAGCCGATTATGCTGATCACAACCAGCAGTTCAATCAATGAAAATCCGCGGACCGCACAGGGCCATTCTGAGATATCCTTTGCTCCTCGCTTCGTGGAGTTCTTCTTTTTGCGATTCATGGGTCAAGGCGCAAATATGCGGCTCTGGACAACGCGGAACCGATAATAGGCGTCAAGGTTTAGCGTGGCGGGATCAGGTTCTGTGGCGAAGTCGGGCAGCCGGGAATCGTTGGGATCAATATAGCGCTCAATGAGGACTGAGCCGCGGGATTCGGCGACGCTGGCATCCTTTCCCTCGACCCACTGGTTGGCTGGAGTTGCCGAAATTTTCTTCAACACCTGCACACGGTAATGGATGGTATAGGTGTTTGACTTGGTCGTCAGCCGACCATACAAGGTCGTGTATGGTCGCTCGCGGGCGTTGTCGCCTGTGAGAGCATTGGTATTCCAAAAGCTGCTGGAAAGCGGATAAGTTTGGCCCGTGGGGATCAGATCCAGGTCACAAATCTCGCTGGCCGAAACGAAGAGCTTACCCGAGTTGAAACGAGCATCAAAGCCCTTTAACGTCTCGGGAGTATTGATGCTCAGACGGTAGTTGTTCGTGGTATTTGCTGTGCCATTTTGTTTGTAGGTTGTGTTCGCCATGCTGGTGGGAATGGCTATAATTTTCTCGCTCCGCAGCAGCGAGGCGATCCCTGTAGCCCTTCGGATATAGTCGAACGGAGCGATGGCGTAGTTCATATTAATTTTACCCGCCGTCGAGAATGGCTCACTAATGGCGTAGGGTTCCACCACCGGCATCCAAAACAGATCCATCAGAAGATGATCTGCGGGTGCCTGAGCGCCGGGATGCCCCGGCTGTGGCCTAAAGAGCAAGGTTCGCCATGCTCCGGGGTTGCTGGCGGCGAGGGGGATGTTGCCTGAGCGCAGCTTTACCGGTAATGAGCCAAAAATGCCAGGAGAAGGAATTTGCCGGTTCGGCGTGAAATAAGTCGGCCCGCCTCCTGCATTAAACAAGGCCACGAACGGATTCCGACCTATGGAGCTACTTTTCGTGAAGTAGGGATACGCGATATTTCCTGCATCTGCGGTGCCGTCGGCGCCATTGGCGAAACCTTCATCCGGCTTGTTTATATAAGCACCGTCAGAAACACCGACCATGGCGGTGTCAAAATCGCCCGTTGTTTGGTAGTTTACTGCGGGAACGCGTGCCTGAGTTTGAGCATTTAGCGTGACAGGAAAGTCGGGTAGGGCCAGCGTGCCAGACCCGCTATAATAAGTTACCCCGGGGACTAGGCTTTCCGAAGCGGGGGGAATGTAAAAGCCGCAGTTGTCCATCAAAGGCTGCCCTTCATTAAGATGAGTCGCGATGGCAGCGCCGTTAGCCCGGGAATTAGTGAAATAAAACGAGGTGGGCTGGAATACACCCTGCGAAACAACATGCGAACCCGCCACCAAGCGGTAGTCGCCATGGTAGGGCGCCAGCGAGCGCACCGTGTCTTCAGGTTGGATGATGGCGCTGCTATAAAACGCCAATCGGCCCGTTGTCCCCCCCGCGCCTACGCCGGCACCGGAAGAGTTAATCGCCCACCATTTCTGATAATTGGCGGCGTTCACTTTTAGTTCAGGGATTGGGAAATCTCCATCCGGAAACTTCATATTGAGGGTCTGAATGAGCGGGCCCGGGGACGTTGGGGATCCCTGATAAATTCTAACGACAAGGTTCTGAGGCCCTTTGAAGGACATGGGTGTGGTTGTATCGATGGTAATGGGGGCACCCACCAGATCGTAAGTGAAAATAGGGCTGGCATTATAAAAGGCGTCACTTACGTCTCTGACAAGTGGTTGCTTGGTTTTGCGAGTGTTGCCAATAAAGCGAATGAAGCCGCTGCTGGAGCTCTGATTTGTTTGATAAACTTTCGCTATCGCGGGGATTCCCAAGTCTTTTCCTTGCACTTGAAAAGTGCCACCTACTTGCTCGACCTCGCAAAACCACTCGCCTTCCGCGTCTGGACATGGGGCGCTTGGCGAAGGGAGGAATAGTTCGAATAGAAGCATCGCTTGGATGCGCTTTTCATTTTTTCCCAGTAACATCCCCCCCAAGGTTCTGTTCGCCGCCTGGTTGCTTTCGCGCCGCCTGTCATCGTAGCCATCTGGCTTCAGAGGGGAATCCAGCGGGGCTGCCGTGGTTCCGGCGGAGCCGTCCCCAGTGCAGATAAAAAGCAGCGCCGCCTCGCTGATTGTGCCGTAGCGGCCAAAACCCATATAGGACTGGTCATCGGGAGACGTAGACGTATCAGGGGGGTATGTGCTGCCGAGATCTGACGGAACACGCAGCGGAGCGACATGGCCGTGCCCCGGATAAGTCAGTATTCCGAATCCTGTTTGAAAATAACGACCAGGGGTAAACTGGTAAGATTTGGGCGGAGTGGCGTCCGCCTGATTTGTAAACAAGTTGGGCAGAATGTGATCATCGTAGAGATTGCAGCAACGGACATAATCGAGAATCTCCACAAGGAGCTGGTCACGATCTGCTTGCCCCAGCTTTGTGAGGAACGAATTGCCAAAGCCTGGGATTTCTTTGTTTGTCAGCCGCTGCAGATATTTTAACAGCTCACGGTTGCGTTGAATGTTGATCCAGTCCGCCGTGGTGCTTTTGTAATTGCTGCGCTGGAAAAAGAAACGGTAGGGGTTGGATGTGCTTCCATGGATGGTTGAGCAGAATGCAAGGAGTCGATCGAATGCAGTTGCCCGTGGGCTGTTGGGATTTGCTGCCAAATCGCTGTCCACTGGCCATATGGCGATGCGAGGCTGGTTGAACAGATTGACTTCCGGGGCTCTGCTGTTGGCGGTTAAGAAAAAAGCGCGTTGGCGGACATGGGCAGGGGTGATTTGGGCATTGGCATCCTGCTCTGGGCGCGCCCCCGAAGTGACCGGGGGCGCGAACATGAGTTCGTCAACGGAGGCATAGAGGCGATCTTTATCCAAAGTGGGCCCACTTTGACCCAGAGCCAGATGGACAGTGCCCGCCTGCGAGCCACCACCAGCCACGCGCGGCGTAATGCTGTAGATCGCATCCCGCTGAGTCGCGGTAAGCGTGGGGGTGGTGGTGGCGTTTGCGGCGAAAAACACAGGGGCAAGCGAGGTCATGGCTGGATGGCCTTCATAGCGTTGATATTCGCCTTGTGTGGGCTGGTAGGAGGCCAAATCCCGGTCGGCAGCCGTGCCAAAACGGGGCACGTCCCAGTACGTCCCCTCGCTGGCGGTGTTGATGTTGAGCTTGCTGGTCTCGTCATCAGTCCAAAAGGCAACGCGGGCAACGATTGGATTGGTTGCTTCGGGTTTTGGACTCGAATTTGAGAAGTCGGCCATGCTGCCACTCCCGGCACTAGGAATGGTCAAATTGCCGTCTTTGAGCATATAAAGCCAGCGCACAGGCATTGGAGCTGGATTGCTGTTGCTGCCGCCAGCTATTGGGGCAGTGTCGCCGATTGAGAAACCCTCCACAGAGCCCAGCGCGGTCGGGTCGACGATTGGGTAAACATTGTTGCCGGTCAGGTCCTTCACCGGAGCGTTCAAATCAGTAAAAATCGCCGTATCGTTCGCCCATCCGGAGTTTAAGGGCGCGTCCTTGGATGGATTAACTGAACCGCTTTCCACCAGGTTTTGAGCGGAATAGAGTTTGAAGAGGCGGCAGGGTGCTCCGTGGGCGTCAAACGTGCGTATGGCACCCGGTTGCGAAGCCCATGCCAGCGGCTGTGTATAGTCTGGATTTCCGGCGTTAGTCTTGAAGGCCTTTGTCGCCTCGACAATTTGGCCCATGACGAGGTTTACGACGGAATCGGAAAGTTGCTTTGCCTTGGCATCGTTCGAGTAAACGTCCGAACTGGAGGCGTCGTTCGTGACCACGCTGAAGAAGGAAACAACCAAACCAGCGAGGAGAAAGAGCAGTGCCAAAACAAACACCAGCGCCGCGCCCCGCTGGTTTGTTGAGGATATACCCAAATGCAATCCCATATGGCATTTTTTTTGGTTGGTCCTCATAAAAGAAGTCAGTTGCGGTTCCATTTCGCTCCTTTCAGGGAGATGGATGTGGTGAAGATACGGAAATTGATTTTTTGCTTAGTGAGCCGATCCCGGAGGATATTCAGATCCTTGGCATAACCCGGATTCTCCGGGTTGACCACATCGCCGACACTCAGGAATAATCCGCTGAGTCCCAGGTCGGGAGGGGTGGCTCCGGTATCGAGTCGACGGGCGGAAGCCTCGTCGATTCCCACCATGGTTACTTGCACATTGGGAGGGAGTTGGTGTTCGCAAATTCTTTGGGTCGATGCATTCGAATTCGGCGAGGAATCATAGCTGTAATCACTGGAAAGCGAGGCGAGTTCAGGATCCATCGGAATGAAAATTAAAGCGATAATGTTCTCGGCAAGAACATAGGCAGATCGGTTTGTTCGCCCCAGCGGGTCTTGGAACCAGTCGCTCCCGGCGTAGGTCGGATTTCCCGAAGTGTAAGCGTAAACACTGAGGTTCTCAGCTGGTTCCCGCATTTCAAAAAGCCGGAAACGATTGCGAGTGGCGATATTTTTGACAACGTCCGGGCGAAGGTTTATGTCGCTGCCGAACTCGATGAAGTAGCCCCAGGTGTTGAGCATCGTTCCCATGCCGTCGTATTTGAAACTGCTGCCTGATTTTTCCGCCGTGAACCCGGACGGCACCTGAAAGAAGATGGCATGGGTATTGGAAAGAATGCTCGTGGGCAGGAGAACCGCAGCCTGACCACAGCGAAACCTCAGTTGCGACTGCCGCATGTATCGCGTGGGGTTGCTCGGATCATCGTAGTCCCAATAAGTATTTAACGTGGCCAAGGATATCTGTCTGCTGATCGCCTCGAACGCCACGCGGGCTTCCCGAAACTGTTCGAATTTGCTTTGTGTGCGGTGATAGATCTGCTGCACCCGGCTGGTAATCGATGAAATAATAACCAGAATCAATGCCAGCACAGCGCTCGAGACCAGAATTTCAACGAGGCTGAACGCACTGGAATCCTTAGTGTTTGGGAACGCTTTTTTCAAAGTTTCTCTGGGGTGGCTGGCTATGAACAGCAGCGAATTTGAGCATCCGGAGCTGCAACGATCTCGTTTCAAAAATAGATTAGCCTCATTCCAGATAGTTTCCAGATATGAATCCGTAATTTATTTACAAAATCACGCCATGGAAAGAAGGTGAATTTAGAACTGCCAATGCATGCATGCATGCATGGCGATCAGGGGTACAAGTTCGATAAGTGCGAACCATGGGTCCTTCGCGCTGACACCCCGAAATCCGGCAAACTTATCCCAGCCCCGGATTGAAGAAAGGCCGCGTGCAGATGGGGGTTGGCTATTTGCTGAAAGCTGGGGGGCGAATCGCGTGGTGCATCGCCAGGCAGTTTCGCCTATTTTGGAAAATGGCTAGACAGGAATGCGTAATTTGCGTACAGATATGCGGCAGCCGTGCCCCCTCAAATTCCAAAAACAATCCGTCCATTCCGCATCGCGGTCTTGGTGGATACCTCAACCAGTTGGGGCCGTAATGTCTGCAAAGGCATTCAAAAGTACGGCAACGAGCACGGTCGCTGGCACATTTTTCTAGACCCTCATGGCATTGAGGAAGAAATGCGACTGCCAAAAGGGTGGAAGGGCGAAGGGGTGATCGCGCGCATCCGCAACGAGGCCATGAGTCGCGATCTTGCGGCTGCAAAAATGCCGACGGTTAATATCTGCGGTTTCTCCTTGCCGGGAACCACCTTCCCGCGAGTTGCCACCGACCTGACCACCTCGGCTCGTCTTGCAGCCCGCTATTTTCTCGATCGCGGATTCCGGCAATTTGCCTATCTCGGCACGCCCGAGTTGGACTATTTCGATGCATATCAACATGCATTCATCCAGGAATTGGATGATGCGGGGGCAAAATGCAAAATTCTTCCTTACCACATCCAACCGGGTGCTGAATCCAACTGGTATCTCAACTTTAAAACGATGGGCAAATGGCTGAAGGACATTCCCAAACCTCTGGCGATCGTCACGTGGAATAGCCGGGAGATCCTCTTTGCCTGCCATATTAGTAACATTTCCGTGCCCGAGGAGGTCGCAATCCTTGCTACTAATGATGACGACCTTCTGTGTGCCAATGCAAACATTCCGATTTCGGCAATCGAGATGCCCGCGGAACAAATTGGCTACAAGGCAGCCGAGATGCTGCATCGACTGCTCGAAGGCAAAAAGCCAAAGGAATCCATCGTCCTGCTTCCGCCAACCCGCGTAATAACCAGGCAGTCAACAGATACGATCTCGATAAGCGACCCTGCTCTTGCGAAGGCCATTCAACTGATCCGATCCGACTCGGCCAGCCCGATCAGCGTGAACCAGCTTGCCTCCCATTCAGGTATCTCCCGAAGGGCGCTGGAACGAAAATTTCTCACCGTGCTGGGCAGAAGCCCCGGAACTGAAATCAGCCGCTACCGGATCGAGCGGGCTCGTGAGCTTTTGATCTCCTCCGATATATCCACCGCAGAGATCGCCGAAGCAACCGGGTTCAATACGCCCCAATACTTCTCACTTCTCTTCAAGAAAAAATTCGGCATTACTCCGTCCAAATACCGCCGGTCCTTCCGAAACTGCTGAGTCTGTTATGGCGACGTCCAATACGGCCCAAGCTGTTGTCTCATCAAAAAAAAGGGTCAAGTTGCGACCTGAAGTCAAAAGGTAAAGAGCTTTTTTCGTTTCGGGTCATTTGCCGCATAAGTGTAATTATAAAACGCTTACCCGTCTGGAAAAAAATCCTGTTCCGTGGCTTACTGAGCTCTGTGATAACCTATTCCCCCAAAAATAAAAATGCCAGAGCAGTGATCCCGAACACCCCTGCCCAACATCTGTCTTCCCCGGAACCGGTGGGAACCAAGTACTATAGGCAAGGCACCCTCGTTTACACCGCACCAGGCCTTATTCTCTTAGTCTTCTGGCTGCTTTGGGGTGATTTTTGCGCCAATCTCATGGAAGCGGTGATTCCTAATGTCGTTCCGCTAAAACTCAAGAGTCTCGGTTGCTCATCGACCGTCATTTCCATTTTTATGACGACCCTTCCAGGGATCATAGCTCTTTTTTGGAATCCCATCATTGCGAGCTGGTCCGATCGGCATCGAAGCCGATGGGGGCGCCGCATCCCATTCATGTTGGGCGGGACACCTGCGATGGTGATGATTCTCATCGGGTTGGGGTTTTGCGATCCCATTGGGCTGTTCCTCGCGTCTGCTTTCGGATTACATTTATCCGCAGATCAAACAAGCATCATCACAATCGCCTTGCTGCTGATTCTTTTTCACATGTGCAATGCGTTCGTATGGTCCCCATATTGGGCGCTTTTCAACGACACTGTGCCGCGCGAAGTGATGGGCCGCTTCTCCGTGCTCTTTCGCACCGTCACGGTCGTTGCGGTTGCCATGTTCAGTATCTACATATTCCCACATTCTCAAAGTCATTACCGCGAAGTCTTTGTTGGACTTGGGATCTTTTTTGGGCTCGCTTACGCTATCCTTTGCTTCAATGTGAAAGAAGGCTCTTATCCCCCAGCGCCGCCGATGAGCAAAACTGGCGGATCGTGGAGCGAGAAGGTGGCAACCTATTTTCGCGAGTGTTTCGGGCATCGGTTTTACCGGTATCATTTTCTTGCGAGCGCCTTTACAGTGGTTGGGGGTGCCACAATCCCCTTTATTCTGCTAATGTATAATAACTTAGGTCTCGACCTCCGGCAGATTGGGCAGATCAATGGATGGACCGCGATTTTAACAGTTCCCGTTTTCTTTATTGCGGGAATTTTTATGGATCGAGTTAATATTATTAAACTCATTTGGTGGGGGCGCGTCATCCAAACCGCAATCTGCGCAGGTTCCATGGTTTTCCTGTTCTTCGACTTCAAGCCGCAGCAAGTTTTTGCAATAGTAGTCATTTTGAACCTGTTATTGCTGGTCGTTACGAACGCAATGCTTGTGGCATTGATTCCTCTCAATATGCGACTGCTTCCGCAGGAACGGTTTGCCCAATTCAGTTCCGCAGTTGGACTTTCGGTCGGCGTAGCTGGCATTTTTGCTGGATTCCTGGCTGGAGGATTCATTGACCTTATGCGATGGTTCCATGGCGGCAGCAATTTCGCCTACCGCTACGCCCCGGCCTGGCAATTCGTGTTCTATGCGGTCGCTTCGTTTTTCCAATACAAAGTGTATCGTTATGTGGATGATTCCTGCGGAAATGATATTGCATCATTCATTCCGCCGGATGCTCAAAATGCGCAGGCAATAGACGCGCGCTCTGCGCATGAAAAACAGCGAGTTTGATATAATGGTCGCGCAGATCAACGTAAGCGCAACCTGATGCGTTGGCCTTGATTGACCGACCGAAGCAGGATTTCTTTGGGCGTTCGACCAGTTTTTGGGGCCTTCGAGCGTAGGTTCGATTGAGAATGGTTAGCCAGAACATCCTCACGATGCAATAAATAGCGAGCTACTGGACAGCATCTCGGCACTCTGCAGCCTGGATTTGGAATTCAGCAGGGCTTCCCTGTGAGCGCCGCATGCGAAGCTGAGCGAGGATGGTTATATGCTATATCCATTTTTCCAGCCGTTTGATGAGATCCGGCTGTATATTTCCCGGTGCCGAAACGCACAGGAAAATCCCTTCGGGGTTCACGCTCGCCATGAATTCATCCATCTCTTCGACCTGCAAGTTGACCACCACGGATTTTCCAGCAGCCCGGATTTTTTTAATCACCGGCAACCATTGCATAATGGGATGATCATCACCAACGCCCTGCACCCATTGAATCGCTTGGATTTCCGGCCTCTCGATAATGCTGTCGAGGTGGCGGATCATTCCTTTGCCATCAAGATGGAAGATGTTGTGCGTTGTGTGCTTTATCTCCCTTATTAGAGACGGCAGGTAGAAGCTATCAAAGTCTTCCGATGAAATGAGCGACCCAAAATCACAACTCGGCACATGCATTTTTCCGAATGCCGGAATACCCATCCAGTTGATCGATGGCTGACCGTGTTCCGTAAGCACTGCATTGTAGTGATCATACAGCGGCAGAAAATTCTCCTGAGCAAGAGCAACGAGTTCATGGACTTTTTCGGGGGCATCGATCAGGTCCATGCACAGCATCTGCGGGTTTCGCCAATCAGCAGCGCAATCAAGGCTCGCGTGCATATCCGTGTACCCGACGATGAATTCCCCTGGACATTTTTGAAGGGCAATGCGGGTAAGTTCCTCGATTTTTTGATAGTAAACATTTCTGGGGCTAAACTTTAGGCGTGAGATGTCATCCCACTCGTGAATGCAGTGTTCCACCCATGATGTAACTTCGCCGTATTTCAATTCGGCACCGTAGAAGGCCGCGTAAACATTAGGCCCTAAATTCGGGCAAAACATAGGGAAGGTTTCCCCATGAAAGGGGATCCCTTGGATTGACGCGAAACACTTATCGACTTGATATTCTGCATCGAACCAGCGTGCTTTTAGGTCAGGCCAATCGCGATCCGGAACCGTGCGATCAACAGAAAAATCGGAGTTATGCTCGGAAAACCGAATGGGCGGCCTGTCGATTACCTGTTGATTGAACCATGCCTGAACGCGGTTCATCGCCATCTCAAAATCTGGTTTTGTTCGAAGTTCCATGATCTTTTATTGTTTTTTAGATACGGGAGCCCTGAGGGTTAAAGTTGCCTGGCTTGAACAAACCGCCGCGGCATACCTCTATGCCACGGCGGTCATTTGTTTTGACTTACCCCTGCCGATCCCCTAACCGGCAGAAGCTTTAATAGTTATGCATTGGAACGGCGGCGCATGCGCTGGGCAAAGCCCAGCATGCCGAGGCCGCCAATCAGCATCGCCCAGGTGGACGGTTCTGGAATTACCTGGTATTGCAGATTCAAGGCATCGGTGCCTTGAACCACGCTCCAGGTTCCCGTTCCGGTAAAGTCTCCCGTTTGAATCTGGAAGGAGGTCGCCGGGTCGCCAGTCAGCGTCCCATACTTGATGAAGGAGTTCCAGGTGTGGCTCTGATTGGGATCCCAGGTGCTTGTGACAAAGTTGTCATAATTCACCAGCGAGAGGGTGATCGTTCCCCCCAGCGTGAGGTTTCCGGTGACATTGAGTTGGTCATAGCCCACTCCCGCTCCCTCGGTGTAATTCTTGAGGTCGAGCGAGAAGATGCTCCCGTTGGCAAGCGTGGCGCTATCGACCGTCAGCATGCCGGGGCTGTTGCCGGGGGCG
>SESG01016396.1_pt1 | contig 56538 bp, 52 predicted proteins | sample 3171421 | NCBI WGS metagenome assembly SESG01 (sample SAMN10866946, study PRJNA518727) | freshwater metagenome | biome: subpolar coniferous forest; feature: holomictic lake; material: water; isolation source: holomictic Lake 227, 6 m and 8 m depth | place: Canada: near Kenora, Ontario | collected...
AAGCGCACCTACCGTCTGTACTTCATTACACATCATTTCGCACCGCCTGCACATGATGCATTTGTCAACATCCCGGATGATGGCAGGCGAAGTATCCTTGCGGTATTTCGACTGTTCTCCCTGGAAGGGTATTTCGCGTACGCCAAGTTGCTGTGCCATGTTCTGGAGCTCGCAACAGCCCGATTTGGCACAGGTAAGGCATTCGGCAGGGTGATCGGAGAGAATTAACTCCAGAACCGTACGGCGCGCGTTTAATACCCTTATAGAGTGGGTGTTGACAACCATATCCTTTGCCACATTGGTAGAACAAGCCGGGGCGAGATTACGCCGTCCCGCGACTTCAACCACGCAAATGCGGCATCCGCCCGGACGGTTTTCAATGTTCATGTCTTCTAGCTGAAAGTAGCAAAGGGTAGGTATATCGATGCCAATTTTCTTGGCAGCCTTTAATATCGTTGTATCTTTTTCGACCTCAACCGGTTTCCCGTCGATGGTCAGTTTTACCATTTCCATGTATTCCTCCTGTTAATTAATAAAAATTGCATTGAACTTACATTTCTCCATACAGGCGCCGCATTTGATGCATTTTTCCTGGTCAATCAGGTGAGCCTGCTTGCGTTCACCGGCGATTGCGTCGACCGGACAATTTCTCGCACAAAGCGTGCATCCGATACAATTTTCGGCATTGATTACGTATTGCATCAACGACTTGCAGTTCCCGGCGCGACATTTTTTGTCGACCACGTGTTCTAGATACTCATGCATGAAGTTGTCCATGGAGGAGAGTACCGGGTTTGGAGAGGTCTGTCCCAGGCCGCAAAGCGAAGTATCCTTGATGACGTGGCTGAGATTTCTCAGTTTGTCGAGGTCTTCCATGGCGGCATGGCCCTGGGTAACCTTCTCAAGCAATTCGAAAAGCCTTTTGTTCCCGATCCTGCATGGCGAACATTTGCCGCATGATTCCTCGACCGTGAATTCAAGATAGAATTTGGCCATTCCGACCATACAGTCATCTTCATCCATGACGATCATACCGCCCGATCCCATCATCGAACCGGCTGCAATCAGGTTGTCATAATCGATGGGGGTGTCAAGATCCTTTTCGGTGAGCATCCCGCCGGAGGGTCCCCCGGTTTGGACTGCCTTGAATTTACGGTCGTTCTTGATGCCGCCGCCGATTTCAAAGATGATCTCGCGAAGCGTTATACCCATCGGGACTTCGATAAGCCCCACATTGTTGATTTTTCCGGCAAGGGCAAAGACCTTGGTGCCTTTTGACTTCGCAGTTCCGATGCTGGCAAACCACTCGGCACCCTTGAGGATGATCGCGGGGATGTTGGCATAGGTCTCGACATTGTTTACGTTGGTAGGTTTGCCTAGGAATCCTGATTCGGATGGGAACGGCGGTTTAACGGTGGGTTCACCGCGGAGTCCCTCCATCGAGTGGATGAGGGCCGTCTCTTCGCCGCATACAAAGGCGCCGGCGCCGTACCGGATCTCGATGTCGAAATTGAACCCTGTTCCCAGGATGTCTTTTCCGAGTAATCCATACTCCCGGGCCTGTTTCATGGCAATTTTCAACCGTTCAACGGCAAGGGGATATTCGGCCCGGATATAGATGACGCCCTTGTCGGCGCCTGTAGAATAACCGTTTATAGCCATGGCTTCAAGCACCGTGTGGGGGTCGCCTTCGAGGACCGAGCGGTCCATAAAGGCGCCAGGATCTCCTTCGTCGGCATTGCATACCACATATTTCTGATCTGCCTTGACGGCACGGGTAATCTCCCATTTCAGACCGGTCGGGAATCCTCCGCCGCCACGGCCGCGAAGTCCCGATTTCTTCAGGATTTCGATCGTGGCTTCGGGGGTCAGTTCCGTGAGAACCTTTCCAAGCGCCTGGTAACCGTCGCGGGCGATGTATTCATCAATATTTTCGGGGTTGATAAATCCACAGTTGCGTAGGGCGATCCTGATCTGCTTTTTATAAAAGCCCATGTGTTTGGAGTCGCTTTTGAATTCCTTGGTCTCGGGATCCTGGTAAAGTAAGCGGTTTACCCTTCTCCCTTTGATGACATGCTCTTCAAGGATTTCTGCACAGTCTTCCGGTTTGACCTGGGTGTAAAAGGTGTTGTCGGGCATCATTTTCACAATGGGACCCTTTTCACAAAAACCAAAACAACCTGTTTTGATGACCTGAACCTCTGTTTCAAGCCCCTTCATGTTGATCAGCTCCTGGAAATTTTTCAGGATTTCTTCGCTTCTTGAGGCATGACAACCAGTCCCGCCACAAACAAGCATATGATATTTTATTTTTGCCATCTGATTATTCCCGGATTTTATTTGTTATCGATCGTTTCATAGTTTACCGGGATGATCCCGTCAACCAGTTCATTGTTCAGGATATACTTGTCGATGATCCTGCTTGCCTTTTTTACATCGACATAGCCGAAGGTGATAGGCTCATTGCCTGGTTTGGTGATTTCAACGGTAGGTTCCGCATAGCAATATCCCATGCACCCTGTTTGGGTGACCACGGCATCGATGTTGCGTTTTGAAAACTCCTCGATGAATACTTCCATTACCTCTTTAGCGCCCGATGCGATCCCGCAGGTGGCCATGGCAACCTTAACCTGGATGCGTTTGTCGGGATCATTGCTTTGTTCCCTCAGGTCAATTTTGGCGCGCAGTGAATCCTGCATCTTTTTTAAGTCGGCCAGTGATTTGATTTTTTCCATACTCTTTTTTATAATATAATTTTATGAAGCCAGCGCTACGCCGATTTCGTTTAGGTTTTCAGTGATCATTTCACGGAGGTAATGATATACCAGCGGATCGTTCAGGGGGACATCGCCCAGGGCCTCCTGTACCTGTTTGGTCGAAAACCGGTACTCCTGTCCGTCCTTGCAGTGGGAATAGATGAACCCGATCCCGGGATTGGCTGTAACGGTCAGTAAAACTGCCCCGGGAATATCACCCAGGACAGGCCTGTCAAGGTGGTTCAGCACAAATTCGGCCGTTACCCGGGTTCCTTTTCCCTCCTGGCTTTCTATGGTAAAACTGCCGCCGGTCCGTTCTGCATTCTGTTTCAGCAGCGACAACCCCAACCCGACTTTCCGGGTTGTCCGGGTGGTGAAAAACGGATCCGTAACCCGGTTTGCCATTTCAGTCGTCATGCCCGTTCCATTGTCGGTAAATTCAACCCGTAACAGATTTTTATGCGTATTTTCAACAATATCAAGCGATATGAAATCCGCTTTGGCGCTGATCGAATTTTGAAAAATATCCAGGATGTGCATAGACAAATCTTTCACGGCAAAATTACAATTTCTTATTGTTATAATATTAACTTTGTTAATAAATTAACAAATTAGTTTAAAATTTTTGCATTCCGGTGGCCCTTTTTGTGGAGGGCTTTTTTGATTTCCTCAAAACCCCGATTTTCCATTTCAAACGCCGTAATGCGGCTGCCGATCTGGTACGGGTAATGGGCATCGGAGCCGCTGATAAGGCAGTTTGGCAATATTTCAGGGTGGAGCTGTAAAAATTTCCCGGGATCCTGAAACGGCGAGATTTCCAGTGCATCCACCTGCAGGTCAGGAGGGAGAAATCCCAGCTGCGCGTAGAGGCTGAAGCGCGACTTATCGGCATGGGCAGGGATAAACAAACCGTTGAGCCGGTGTACCATGGCCTCCAACTGGTCAATACTCTGGTTCAGGGCGGAGATCAGCAGGCGCTTCTCTTCGAAAACGATGTTATTGGCGGTGTCAACGGCAACCTGGTAGCCAAACTGGCGGACGTCATTCATAATATCCGGCAGGTTTTCATCAAGGTAATGTTGAAATTCACCCAATTGTGCATCGGTTTCAAAGAAGGCAAGGCAGTGGACCTCCTCGCGGGTTGTAACTTCCGCGCCCGAAAGCACCACGATATCGTGGATGGCACCCAGTTCCCGCACGACGGCACATTGCCGCGTGCTGTTGTGGTCGGTGATTCCTATGATATCCAGTTTCATCTCTTTCGCTTTGGCAATAATGGTATCAGGACTCATCTCCAGGTCGCCGCAGGGCGACAGAACGGTATGTATGTGGAGGTCGGCCCTGAAGGTTTTCATCACGGATTCAGCAGCTGAAAAATTTTCCCGGTTAATTCAAACGCCTCATCGGTGGTTCCCAGCACGGGAATCTCCTCGGTATTGCTGTGCTCCAGCATATCAGCCTCAGGCTGGTATCCCTTTACGATGACAACCGCCGCCAGTTCTTTAAGCGAGGCGATTGCCATTACGTTTTTATGGGTTTGCAGGGTGATCCAAACCTGCCCGGAGGAGGCATGCCCCATGACATCGCTGAGCAGGTCGGAGGTATATCCGCCGGTGATCTCGCGATCGAGACCCTGCGAGCCGCCAAATACCTGTAATCCCAGTTTTTCAGCCAATTCAGAAACTCTCATTTGGTTATGCTTTACAATGGTTTTCAGTTAATTTCGTTGATTTCGTCCTTTAGACTGTTTTTGTCTAGTTTGTTTTCGCTCCAGATCGACTGCATGATGGTGACCGACTCCTGCATCTCCAGCATCTCATTTTGCTCCAGGATCTTCTGGACGAAGATGCATTGCCTGATACTTGCCTGGTTCTGAACCACATCTTCCGAAAGCGATTTGCAGGTCGGTGAGCCGCAAATGCCGCAATCGACCTGCGGAAGCACCCTGTTTAACTCGTAAATCCGCTTCATTTTGATCATGGCTTCAGCGACGTTGTCGTCGAGCTTCATGATCGAGCGCGGTTGTACCTTGTCGAGATGGATCAACTCCTGCGGAAGATCAATTTCCCGGGGTTGTTCACTCTCTGTGTTTTTCTGTGTCTCTTCCAGGATCCTGTCGCATTTCAGCGCGCGCTTCCGAAGTTTGTCGACGGTCATGAAACGGTTCCCGGGGCAAAGTATCCCCCCGGCGCAACTTTCGTCGCAAGCCCTTAGTTCCAGGAAGTCCACCCCGTCAATTTCCTCGTTTTCAACCTTTTCAAGAAATTCGATCACGTTGTTGATCTCGTCGATGGCGATGCTGCGGCCCTGGTCCATATGGTCTGCCTCGCCATGCGTGAGACTCCAGCATACCGACTTTCCCGAGAGGGCGGCAAAACCGGGGTCCTGGTTTTTATCCTTTTTCTGCCGGAGGATCTTGAAGATCTTATTATAGAGGTAATTCATATTGATCACCCCGTCGATTACCGATTTATCCTCCCCGACCGGACTTTTTACTGCGACGATTTTTGCCGCGCACGGGGTGACATAAAAGATCCCGATCTCGGCAGGATCGATCCCCTCGTCAACCAGCGTTTTCCGGGCATGCAGTGCCGTGATGTCGACAGGTGCCTTCAGCAGGATGATATTTCCCGTAAGGGTCGGGAATTTAACCTGGATGAGCCTGACGATGGCAGGGCAGAAGGGGGAGATCAGCGGTTTCACTGTTTTGTGGTCAGTGAAATATTCATTAAAGCGGCTGTTCAGGAATTCGACCCCCTGTTCTACTTCGAAAACATGGGTAAATCCAAGTTCATGAACGGCCGAGAGGATATCGCCGGAATTCACGCTGTCGGGAAACTGGCCTGTGAAAACCGAAGGGATCAAGGCGACGCGGGTTGAGAATTTATAAATATTCTCAAAGTCGTCCTGTTCGACGATAATGGCGCCGACCGGGCAAACCCGGTAGCATTCACCGCAGTCGACGCACCGGTTGTCGTGTAACTGTGCCTTCCCGTGCGCCACGCGGATCGCCTCCGTCGGGCAGATGTTCATGCAATGGGAACACCCGATACAGATGTCCTCCCTGAATTTCAGGGCATGATGAAATTGTATGTGTTCTTCGCCAGCCATGATCTAATTGTGGAAAAAATTGGTGATTTCCACGCTTGTGCCTTTCCCGACTTCACTGGTGATTTCCAGCTTGTCGGCATTACTGTTCATATTCGACAACCCCATGCCTGCCCCGAAACCCATCTCCCTTACCTCCGGCGTTGCAGTTGAATACCCGATCTCCATCGCCTTCTTGATGTCGGGAATCCCGGGGCCTTCGTCAACCAGCGTGATCACGATCTTTTCGGCGTCGATCTCAACATAGATCACCCCCTTGTAGGCATGTGCCACGATGTTTACCTCCGCTTCATAAAGGGCGACAACGGTTCGTTTGATGACGCTGCCATCGACGTTGAGCTGTTTCAGCCTTTTCTTCACTTCGCTGGAGGGGTAGCCTGCCCTGGAAAAGTTACCTCCTTCAACCTGGTATTCGAAATGCATGGTTCGGGGAGTTAGATTAAAAGACCGGTTTAATCCCGGCATTGAAAAGAATTCCGCTTGCCTTGAACATCGAGTAGGGACTTTGAATGATGGTAATCCGGCTTTCATTGGCGATGCTGATCATTTCCTGGGTCACCCTTTTGTTTCGAACGATGATGATACAGCTGATATCCGACATTTCGGCGGTCCTGATCGACTGAGTGTTTACCAAACCGGTCAGGAGCAGCAGGTTATCCGTTTTGACAGTAAGCACATCACTCATCAGGTCGGAGGCAAAGGCCATCTCAACCAGGCTGTCCAGGTTTTCTTTTCCTGTAATTACAGTTCCTTCAATCAGCCCGGCAACATCTTTTATTTTCATAAGGTATTTAACTTCTTGACATGGGTTCATACCATGTTAAATCAGGGTGCAAAGATAGGCGTTCCAAGGATGCCATCCAAGGATTATTTGTTATATTATTCACAATGTTATAAAATTAACAAATAATTAATGAATGAGTATGTTAAAATAAAGACATTCAGTTGTATGTAAACTAAAGTAAGGAGCGGAAGGTGTGAAAAGATGAGGTTTTGTGGACTATGTGGCGGGGATATTCCGCGAGATTCAGGGTAAATCACCACAATTGGCACATCAGGGCACAGTAGCGCAATAACCAGGTGTCAGGAGCCCGAGATGATAATCCTGAACCCGTTGCCATGGATATTGGCAATTTCAATCGCAGGGTCGGCTTTCAGGCATTTGCGCAGCCGGGCGATGAATACATCCATGCTGCGGCCATTGAAATAATTGTCATTTCCCCAGATTTTTTCGAGGGCATCTTTCCGAAGCAAGATGCCCTCCTTGGCGGTACACAGCATTTTCAGGAGACTTGCCTCCTTGGGGGAGAGCTGCAGCGTTATGTTGTCGTATGAAAGCGTACGCAGGTTGATGTTGAACAGGAATTTGCCGACATTCAGCTCGTTCAGGTCAGGTTCGGTCTCACCCCGGTTGTGGTTGCGTTTAAGGATCGCATGCAGTTTGAAAAGCAGGACTTCCGAGTCGAAGGGTTTGGTGATGTAGTCATCGGCCCCTGCCCGGAAACCTTCCAGCATATCCTCTTTTAACGACTTTGCAGTCAGGAAGATAAACGGAACTTCACTGTCGGTCTTCTTGATCTCCCTGGCGAGGGTAAATCCATCCATCTCGGGCATCATCACATCCAGGATGCAGATGTGAAAAGGTTCAGATTTAAATGCTGCCAACCCCTGTTTACCGTCGGCCCTGAGGGTCACGTCAAAGTCATTTAATTCGAGATAGGACTTCATGATCGATCCGAAATTCGGATCATCCTCCACCAGCAAAATCTTTATCTTCTGATCCATAACTTCCTGCATTTATAATAATTCAGTATTCATTATTCTATGTTCGATATTCAATATTCTCCAATTTTCATGCCTCTCGCCCTGCGTTTTTCGCCCCAGGCAAACTGATCTCAAACATGCTTCCCTTGCCCATCTCACTGGTGATCTGGATCTCCCCGTGATGGGCCATCACGATGGCTTTGACATAACTGAGCCCGAGTCCGAACCCTTTGATGTTGTGGATGTTCCCTGAGGTCACCCTGAAAAATTTATCGAAGACCCTTCGCTGGGTTTCCACCGACATGCCAAGCCCCCTGTCCTTAACCCCAAAAAAGAATTTCCCCGACCGGTTGAACGAAAACACCTCGATTTCCGGTTTGACGATGGAGTACTTATTGGCATTGTCAAGCAGGTTGAGCAGGACATTTCTCAGGTGGTCCTCATCAACCTCCGCCCAGGGATTTTCGGCATCCAGCCTGGTGACGATCGTGCCTTCCCGTTTCTCGATCTGGAGGCGGTAATGTGTCACCGCTTTTTCAATCAGGTAATGCATATCGACCAGGGTTGGCCGCAGGTGGAAATCGCGGCTGTCGAGCAGGGCCATCTGCAGTACCTGTTCAACCCGGGTATTCATCCGCGTGTTTTCCTCCTTGATGATCCTGGTGAAGTTCCGGATCGTTTCCGGTTCCGAGATCACCCGGGGGTTCGTGATGGAATCGGCGGCTATTGAAATCGTGGCGATGGGAGTTTTAAATTCATGCGTCATGTTATTGATAAAATCGGTTTTAATGTCCGATATCTTCTTCTGGCGGATCATCACGACGATGCTGGCCCCCGATGAAAGGATAATGATCAGGGTGAACAGGATCGAACCAATCAATAACAGGGACAGCGATTTAAGCACATGGGTTTTCTGGCCGGGGAAGTAAACCAGCAGCAGGTCCGGTTTTTTAAAGAGATCGTTGGGGAACAGGGATACTTTGTGTTCCGTGTTGGCATAATTGGAAGTAAATCCACCCGACCTGATAGGAATGTGGTTGGTATCATTTGAAGGTGAAAGCACGGCAAATTCAAAGGGCAGATCGATTCCCTTGTCGGTAAAGGATTTGCCCAGGGCGGCCTGCAGCGATTTCTTATTGATCCGTTGCTGGATTGGCGCGGGTTTTGTTTCAATGGCAATTGCCATCTGCTTGATGAAATCCTGGATTTTCCTCGCCTTGTTGTCAAGTTTCTGGAGGTTGTCCTCCCTGAGATTTTTCCTGTTTTTGCTCCCCTGGTGCTGACGATGCGGCATGGCCCTGAAGAACTGCGGCATTACATACCTTACATGCCGTGAACCGTCTTTTCCAACCGTATCAAGGATGATCTCCGGTTCGCCCGCATTTTCATTCTGCACCGTCTGGCCGTTTCCCTTCTGCTCCTGGGTGTTCAGATCCATCAGCGAATCTATCCTGCGAAACTGGTCGTTCCATTCAAAACTGAACTCATCCATTTCAGCCGGGGGCATCTCCTGGTAATACTGTTCCATGCTGACGGTTACCGAATCAATGCCATGCTGGATGGGAACCACGTTGTACTGGTAGGAATAATGAATCACACCGGCCGGGGGCCCCTGCTGCCTGAATTGAGGAGGCGGGGGAGGTGGCGGGTTCCTTTTCACCGATACCGGCATCTCGTTCAGCGCCATGAGGGAATCGAGCCTCTCCTTGATGGCCTGGGTCGTATCTTTCGTGAAGGCTTTTACGATACGCATGATGCTGTCGCCCTCGAAATTCCGGCTGATGAAATACATGTTTTCCCTGGTTTCGATTTTGTCGACCACGCTGCCAAGCGCATCGTTGACGCTTCGTGAAAACTGGGCCTCCTTGACCTGGAATGCGTTGCGGATCCAGAAAAACTGTACAATGATGATCCCCAGAAGAGAGATACAGATTGAGGCAATCAGAATATACAACAACCGCTTATTCATGATGCAAAAATAGGTAAAGGTTTTGGCCGATCGCCAAGATTAACTTTTCATTAACCAACTTTAACGTTTAATTAACATTTTCAACCACTTACCAGCAGTAGATTTGCATTGTTAAACTTAATACAGGAGGACCCCATGAAAACAAACCCCGTTAACCTTAAAACTGCCACGATCTGTCTGGTCGCGATCTCGATGGCTATCTTTACCAGTCGGCCTGTATTTTCGCAGGAAAATGTAAAGAAAGAGTCAAACAAAAAAATAATTATGAAAATTGTCAGCGATGACAATGGAAAAACAACCGTGATCGACACCACGATTGAAAATCCTGATTCGATCATGCTGGATTCCATCAGCAGGCAGATCGAAAAAGTTATTGTTACAAGTAAAGGCGGTAAACATGGACATTTCAGGTTTCATAACATGCCTGAAAGTTTCAACTACAACTTTGAAATTCCCGATATGCCCGAACCCCCTGTGAATATTACTGAATTTGACACGGAAGACAACGGCTCCGGGGAGGGTATGGAAGAATGCATGTCCCGGAATTTTGGCCCTGGGATGCATATGCCAAGCTGCTGTGGCGGCGGCAATGGCCAGACGCTGAACGACCTGCTCGGTGAAATACCCATGGACCGTGTTGTAGGTTATACCATCAAGGATCGCAAGAATGGCAAACGGATTATTATTGACCTGAAGGATGCCCCGATGTTTGAGCGGCAGAGCCGCGTGATCGTTATCCATGAGCCGGGCAGTGCACGGCATGCAGGGAATGGCGCCAAAAAACACATGAAAATATATATAAAACATGATAAGGATGGCGCAGCGCAGGGGGATGATGACAGGCAGGTTATTACCACACCAGCCCCACCGGCGCCCCCTTCAGCAAATCCCGGACAGGAGACGCCCAAAAAACCTAAAATCTGATTCCCTCGTTCTTTATACCTACATTTGTTAGTAATGTGCGCTAAACTGCCGTCTGATTAACGGCAGTTTTTTTTATGCAAAAAAAAAGCTGCCGGGTTGCCCGGGCAGCTTTTTTAGTAAAGAGAAGTGATTTCTAGTATCTCTTTCGAGGGGTGTAGTGTGTGTGCAGTAATTCATGGGATTTATGCCCCAGTGGTTTTTCGAGAAATTCTTTATAGATCTCGGCAATTTCAGGGTTTTCATGGGATTTACGGACGGGCATGCCCATATCTTCCTCGTAGATGGCCATTTTTCTTTTGGTCCTGATCTCCTTGTTGGTTGGGATCGGCTGACCGCCTCCGCCAAGACATCCGCCCGGGCAGGCCATGACTTCAATGAAATGATAGACAGCCTTGCCATCCCTGACATTCTGCATGACCGTTTTGGCATGGGCCAGTCCGTTGGCGACGGCACATTTCAGTTCAACTCCTTCCAGGAAACTCCATTCGGGTTTTACCTTTTCAATTTTAATGGTGGCTTCACGAACTTCGCCTTCAGTTCCGCGAACCGGTGTGATATTCAGCCCGTCAAACGGGACTTCACGGCCGGTGACGATTTCATAGGCAGTACGCAGGGCAGCTTCCATAACACCTCCGGTTGAACCGAAAATAACGGCAGCGCCTGTTGAGCTCCCCATAAAGCTGTCGAATTTTTCTTCGGGCAACTCCTCGAACTCCAGGCCGGCCTGTTTGATCATGATGGCAAGTTCGCGGGTTGTAAGAACAAAGTCAACATCTTTATAACCGCTGGAGCGCATTTCAGGACGGTTTGCCTCAAACTTCTTGGCGGTACAGGGCATGATGGAAACCGACACGATGTTCTTCGGGTCCAGTTTGCGTTTTTGTGCATAATAGGTCTTGGCAAGGGCGCCGAACATCTGCTGCGGTGATTTGCAGGTGGAGAGGTTGGGGAGATATTCCGGGAAGGTGTGTTCAATAAATTTGATCCATCCGGGGGAACAGGAGGTAGCCATGGGGAGGGTAACTTCAGGGTCCTTGTCCACCAGCGCTCTTTTTAAGCGGGTAAGCAGCTCGTGTCCCTCCTCAATGATGGTGAGGTCGGCTGTGAAATCGGTGTCAAGTACCGATGAAAAGCCCAGCCGCTTGAGGGCAGCAACCATTTTCCCTGTAACAATTTTACCGGTTGCCATGCCAAGGCCTTCGCCCAGGGCGACGCGCACGGCAGGAGCGGTTTGCACCACCACGTGCTTGGTCGGGTCGTAGATGGCATCCCAAACCTGGTCGATGTAGTTGCGTTCGATCAGGGCGCCGGTCGGACAGCGGTTCACGCACTGTCCGCAGTTGGTGCAAACCACCTCAAACAAGGGATTTTCAAAGAAGGTGGAGATCTTCATTTTGCTGCCTTTATAGGCGACGCCCAGGGCGCTCACGCTCTGCAGCTCCTCGCAGGTGCGCACGCAGCGCTGGCAACGGATGCAACGACTGTCGTCCTTGATGATAGCCGTGTTGAACATGTCGATCGTGTACTTTTTATCAGGCACCAGGTCCAGGAAGAGGTGGTCGCCGGTAAGCATCTGGGAGGCAAGTCCCTGGAGTTCGCAATTGCCGTTTTTATAGCATTTGGTGCAGTCGGCATTGTGTTCCGAGAGGAGCAGTTCCACAATATGTTTACGGGCCATGCGGACCTTCATGCTGTTGGTGTGGATCACCATGCCTTCGGCTGCCGGTGTGGCACAGGAGGCGGGCAGATTCCTGACCTTCTCCTGTTCAACAACGCAAACCCTGCAATTTCCTGCAACACAAAGATCTTCATGGTAGCAGAGGGTTGGAATGTGAATGTTCAGTTGGCGGGCAGCTTCAAGAATCGTGGTACCTTCCTCCACCGATATACTGATACCGTCGATTGTCAGATTTATTTTGTTAGCCATATCTCGTTCGTGTATTTTCTTGTTTGTACTTTTGAATTAGTAGATCATCTCTTCCTTGAAATTATTTACAATCGAGGAAAATGAGTTTGCCACGGATTGACCCAGCCCGCATTTGGCGGTGATCTTCATGCTTTCACTCAGTTTCATGAGCTGTTCAAGATAGAGTGCTTTCTTTTCACCTTTTTTAACCGCGACGATACCCTTCAGCAATTGCTGGCATCCGACCCGGCAGGGAGTGCACTGTCCGCAGGATTCTTCTTCAAAGAATTCCAGATAATTGTGCAGCACGTTGTACATGGAACGCGAACTGTTGAAGATCATCATGGAGCCTCCCGTAGGAACGCCTTCGAAGCCGATGACCGTATCTTTGAACTTTTTACGCGGGACGCAGAAACCCGAAGCGCCTCCAACCTGGACTGCCTTAGTGTCTCCATCGCCGAATTCATCCACGAACTTGTCGAGGGGCATACCCAGCTCGAGTTCATAGATTCCCGGGATCGGCGTGTCACCTGAAACCGAAAATACTTTGGAACCCCGCGAGTCGGTAGTGCCGAGTTTTTTGTATTGATCGGGACCCAGGCGCATGATCATCAGGACATTGACAAATGTTTCCACGTTATTGATCACGGTGGGTTTTTTCATAAAGCCGCTGGTGGTGGGATAGGGGGGCTTGTTGCGGGGTTCACCGCGTCCGCCTTCCATCGATTCGAACAGGGCGCTCTCTTCGCCGCAGATATAGGCGCCGGAGCCCATCCTGAGTTCAATGGTAAAATCAAAACCAAGTTGCCTGGCATGTTCATGATAGGAATCCAGCTCTTTCATAAGATCCGGCACCATGAACTTATATTCTCCCCGGAGGTACATGTATCCCTTTTTTGCGCCAATCACCTTGCCGCAGATCGCCATCCCTGAAAATACTTTGCGGGGAACCCTGTACAGAATTTCCCGATCCTTGAAGGTGCCTGGTTCGCCTTCGTCGGCATTGCATACAACATATTTTTCGTCACCCGGTGTCTCGGCAGTGAATTTCCATTTCATGGCGGTTGGAAAACCGGCGCCGCCACGGCCACGAAGGCCTGAATCGAGGAGATCCTTTAAAATTTCTTCATTAGACCGTTCCAAAGTGGTTGCAAGAACCTTGTATTTTTCGTTGGAATATTCCCCGAAGATTAAGTCAACTCTTTTAAGGGTTTGTTCTGACATGACTGTTTCTCCTATTTTCTATTATTTATGAATATATTCACTAATGATATCATGCACCTTTTCTGCGGTAAGGCCGCTGAAAGGCGTGTCGTTGATCAGCATGGCAGGGCCTTCATGACACCACCCCAGGCAATTGGTTTCGAGCAGGGTGAATTTCTTGTTGGGTGTTGTTTCCCCTACCTTGATCTTCAGCATGTCCTCCAGGGTTTGAATGATGGTCTTCTTCCCGTGCATGTCGCAGGTGATGGTCTTGCAAACCCTGATGACAAACTCACCGCGGGGCTGCGTATCGAGGAAGGAATAAAAGGTGGCTGTTCCGTATACCTGGGCGGCAGAAAGATCCAGTTCCTTGGCAATTTCAGTCATGTCCTGATCTGAAATGTAATTCTTTTTTGCAATCACTCCCTGTAGAATCGGCATCAGACTGGTTCTGCTCCTGCCGTAAATTTCTACCAACTCAGTGATGTAATTGTTGCCGGTTGTTACCATTGTTATTGAAATTTAGTTAGTTATAATTATTACGATGTGGTTTCAATCCTGAATACAAAGATAAAAATTTCTTTGTTAATAAACTAACAATGAAAAATAATTTATCTGAAAAAATCAATAATATTTAATCCGGGTCATATATTTTAAGTAGTTTATAAATTGGAGATCAGTTTATTATAAATTAGGGGCCTGCGCTACGATATTTATCCTGGACCAGTAAACCGGTTAAAATAAACAGGCCTGAATGATTATGTACCCGTCAGAAACAGCATCGGGCGGTTGTAAAAGCCCCGTTATTTTGGATTCTGCCTGGAAAAGGTTTATTCCGGGTGAATTTTAGTAAAAAAAGCGTAAAATTCCAGCCAATATTGTTTATTTATTAACAAGGATTCTTTATATTTACAGGAGTTCATCCGAAACAGATGAAACCAGCGTCAAACCGGAAAATTCTGCAATGGGTATTGCTCCTGGTCGCCAGCCATTCCATTGGTTTTGGCCTTGCACTCATCGTTTTGCCAATTGACGTTTTAACCATTTTCGGGTTTCACCTGTATGAAAAATTTTTCGCCATCCAGGGAGGCGTATTCCACCTGATCATCAGCGTGGCCTATATCATGGCAGCCCTTAAACCTGATGGTTCGGGAAATTTGATATTTCTATCCTGTTTTACGAAATTTTCTGCCACAATCTTTCTTTTCACCTACTTTTTCTTTGTGAAAATGATTCCCATGGTTTTTGTGGCAGCCATCGGCGATTTTTTAATGGGGTTGGCCATCCTTTTCGCCTATTTTAAGTATACAGGATTCAAAAGGGGTGCATGGTAAAAAGTGACGCTATGAGTACGACACTACCTTCAATCGTCATTACCGGTGCTTCCGGGTTTGTGGGCCGGTATTTTCTGGATTTCATAAAGGATCAGTTTTCGGTTATTGCCATTGCCAGGCGATCGGCAAAAGAGGCAAATGTTGCCGAACATCCCAACGTTCACTGGATACAGTGGGATATTTCAAACGGATCCCAAATCGGTGAGGTTTCAGCGGTAATCCAGAAAAAAGGCGGCGCTGATTTCCTGCTTCACCTGGCAGCCTTCTATGATTTTAATTATACGGATGATGCGGCCTACCAGCGAACCAACATAGAAGGAACAAAAAATATGGTTCAACTGGCAAGGTTATTAAAGGTAAAACGTGTTGTCTTTTCGAGTTCACTGGCCGGATGTGAATTTCCACCGCCGGGTGCAACCATTTGTGAAACGACTCCCCTTGATGCCGATTATGCCTATGCGAAAACGAAAAAGGCGGGGGAGTTGATGTTTCTTGAACTATCGAAAGATATTCCTGCCACGGTAATCCGTTTTGCAGCAGTTTTCAGTGACTGGTGCGAGTATCCGCCGCTTTACAAATTCCTGGGAACCTGGCTTGCAAAGGGATATGATTCGCGTATGCTTGGCGGAAAAGGCAATTCAGCCGTTCCATACATTCATATTCACGACCTGGCGAGGTTGATCCTGACCGTCATTCAAAACACGCACCATTTGCCGGCTTTTGATGTCTATGCCGCCAGTCCCGATGGCAGTACATCGCACCGGGAACTTTTCGGGATCGCTACCAAGGACTATTTCGGAACCGCTGTGAAGCCCCTCTATATTCCCAGGTTGATGGCCTATCCGGGTATCATGGTAAGGATACTGCTTGGAAAACTGAAAATCACACCGCCGCCCTTCGAGCGCTTCTGGATGCTGAAGTACCTCGATCTTCGGCTGGATACCGATTCCTCTTATACCCGAAGAACCCTTAACTGGGAACCACTGCCCAGGCTGCACATTAACCGCCGGCTCCTGTTCCTTCTGGCAAAGATGAAAAGCAACCCCATGGAGTGGCAGGTGAAAAATGAGGCTGCACTGAAACATATATCTGTCAGGATTAACCTGCTCATTTATGAAATCCTGACCAGTGAAAAAGAGGGTATCCTATCCGGTATTGCCGCTACGATTTTATCCGGCAGGTATGGAGATGTATTATCCCATTACCAGCAGCTCGATGTTTCCGATCTCAGCCTGCTTCTTCATACGCTTTATAATGTGCTCGCTTCGACCATTCTAAATGCTGACAAAAGCCTGATGATCAATTATGTCGATGATATTGCAAATCCCAGGTTTGAGGAGGGTTTTACCGCAGCAGAAATATCAACGGTTCTGACGATCTTTAGTGACGCGGTCACCGCCAGTATCCGGCAGTCAACCCTCCACAATTTTACGCGCCAGGAGCTGTATGACCATATCAGTATCCCTATCCAGCTTGCACAGGATGAGATTGAAGGGAAATTTGAAATCTTTTTAGCCTCACGAAAGGACATTTCAACGCGGAAAATGGTCAGGATAAATATCGACGGGATGGAAGCTGCGGTTGATGAAGGTATTTCCATACTTGCTGCGGCACAATCGCTCAGCATACATATTCCTACATTGTGCTATCACAAGGATCTCAGGATTGCCGGAAATTGCAGGGTATGCCTCGTTGAGGATGTAAAAACCAGGCAGCTTGTCGCCTCCTGTGCCACGCCGGTAGAGGAGGGGATGAAAATCCATACGAGCAGCCTGAGAGTGCGCACTGCAAGGAGAACCATGCTTGAGCTCCTGCTCTCTGAACATTTTACCGATTGTACGAATTGTTATAAAAACGGCAAGTGCGAATTGCAGAGCCTGGCATCCGAGTTCAAGATCATCAACCCAACCTATCTCAACCTGCATAAGGAAGAAAGGGCAACACTGGATATGGTTTCCCCTGCCATTGTTAAAGACGACCGTAAATGCATCCGGTGCCAGCGATGTGTCAGGACCTGTTCCGAGATCCAGGGAGTCAGCGCCGTATGGGTTGCCCATAAAGGAGGCAACATGAAGATATCCACCTTCATGGAAAAATCACTGTACGATGTTTTCTGCACCAACTGCGGACAATGTATTGACCGTTGTCCTACGGGGGCGCTTGTTGAAAAGAATTATATTGAAGAGGTGTGGAATGCGATCTGGAATAAAAACAAGCATGTGATCGTTCAGACAGCCCCCGCCATAAGGGTTGCCATCGGTGAGGACCTGGGCATCGAACCGGGGAAAAGGGTAACGGGAAAGCTGGTAACAGCTTTACGCAGACTGGGTTTCGACACGGTCCTTGACACTGCCTTCTCTGCCGATATGACCACTATTGAAGAGTCATCGGAATTTCTTGACCGGCTACGCAGGAAATATGGCTTGCTGGAGCGGGCGGTTCCACTTCCGATGATTACTTCATGTTCGCCGGCCTGGATCAAGTTCATGGAACATGCATACCCCGAGTCACTCGAAAACTTATCATCCTGCAAATCCCCGCAACAGATTTTCGGAACACTTGCAAAAACTTATTATGCATCGGTGAAGGGGCTGAAACCTGAAAACATCATCACGGTTTCCATCATGCCGTGTACGGCAAAAAAATTCGAAGCCGACCGTCCCGAGATGCGTTCGAGTGGATTCAAGGATGTTGACTTTGTTTTGACCACGCGCGAACTGGCCATCATGATCATCCAGGCCGGCATTGATTTCAGGTCGTTGCCGAATGATCATTACGACACGATGATGGGAAAAGCCTCAGGGGCAGGAGTTATCTACGGGGCTACCGGAGGGGTTATGGAATCGGTCCTGAGAACGGTATATGATAAGGTAACCGGCCGGGATGTTCCCTTCGAAAACCTCGTCATAAACCCGGTCAGGGGGATGGAGGGGGTCAGGGAATTAACCCTGAAAATGGAAGAATGTCTGGAACCATGGTCGTTTTTAAATGGATTTGAGTTGCATCTCGCCGTAACCCATGGACTTGCAAATGCGCGATCTCTTATCCAGGATATCCGGAATGGCCAATCGCAGTTTCATTTTATCGAGGTGATGGCTTGCCCCGGCGGATGTCTGGGCGGAGGCGGGCAGCCGATTCCGACCAACCCGGAGATCAGGCTTAAGCGGGTGCAGGCACTCTATGCCGAGGAGATGGGGATGGAACTCAGGAAAGCACATGAAAACCCGGAAGCTGCACGCGTCTATGAAACACTGCTGCATAATCCCTTAAGCAGTGTTGCAAGGGATCTTCTGCACACCCATTATACAAAAAGGAAATCATATTAGATTTCCGAAGGCATGAACTGGTATTTTGCCAGCATACTTTCCAGGAAGTCGAGCGCCTTGGTAAGGATCTGCGGGTAGTGAAACGAAAGTTCCCTGCTGATCTCCTTGCTGAAAAGGGTATCTTCGACGATTTCCACAGCAAATATGCCTATGTGGGCCGGTAGTTCCAGTCCCAGCGCCTTACCCAGGTTAATCGCCTGGATGAAACTGATATCGTGCAGGTTGGAAAGATGAAGGGTAGGGTTGAAATCTTCCAGCGACATTCGATAGGTCTCTCCGGGTCGGCCATCCGTTGTCCGGATGGCATCAAAAAAAATCGTCATGCTGTATCCCTGTATCAGTTCGAGGATTTCCAGTCCTCCTACCATGGCTGTTTCAAAAACTACATCACGGAAGCCTGATTTTTGCTGGATATCCTCGATCAACCTGATGCCGATGGCATCGTCGGACAGGATGTCATTCCCGATGCCAAGGAGCAGTACTTTACCGGATCTGCCTGGGGAAAGAGCCAATTTAGTCCCTCCTGACCGTTTGGAGGATGTTTCCCCGGTTGTCTCTTATAACAAGCGTCATTTTCATCTGCCCCGGCAGTGAATGAGTTGCACAGGAAAAGCACGGGTCATAGGCACGGAAAGCCATTTCAATCATATTAAGGGTTCCTTCCGTTATAGTACTGTTTTTCCTGATCAGTTCACGGGCTGCCTTTTTGATCGACATGCATATGGCGGCATGGTTGTTGGTAGTCCCGACAATAAGATTTACCGTTTTCACCATTCCTCTTTCATCGGTTGTATAATGATGGGTAAGGGTTCCACGCTGTGCTTCAACGGTGCCCACCCCTTCACCGACGATTTTACCCAGGGGTGAACGAAGTTCAGTTCCCGTAATTTCAGGATCCAGCGCCAGTTCCAGGCAATGTTCAGCAGCATAGATCAGTTCAACAAGCCTTGCCCAGTGCATAGCCAGTGTTGCATGGACAGGTTTTCCTCCCAGCGTGGCGAACATATCGACATACTCCTTCTGTGCCAGGGGGGTGGCCATACCATCGGCGGCATTGAGACGGGAAAGAGGTGTGGCCTGGTAAACCCCTGAATCCTGGCCTTCGATGAAACCCTTCCACCCGATCTTTTTCAGATAAGGGAATTTGAGATAACTCCACGGTTCCACCCTCTCTTCAATGTATTGCTGGTAATCAGCGGGGAGATATTTAAAGCGCTCCACCCCGTTTGTATCGGTCACCCGCACCTTCCCGTCATAAAAATTCACCTGGTTGTTTTCATCTACCATGCCCATTGAATGGAGGATAAGGGAATAGGGGCCATGCAGGATCAGGTCGGCATAGCTCCTGTTTCCCAGGACAACATCCTTAAACAGCTGAATGGTAAACTTTGCGAATTCCACGAAACCTGTGGCTTTTATTACAATATCATCCCGTTGTTCAGGCGTCAGGCCTTTTTTAACGCCCCCGGGCATATTCATTACGACATGGGTCTGGTGGCCACCTATCAGCGCCTGTATCTCTTGTGCCATCCTGCGTTGCCTGATAACCTCGGAGCCGGTTTCCAACCCGACCTTCCTGATGACCCCGAGAATATTTCGGTCGGCGGGATCGGCCTGGGGTCCTACAACGAAATCAGGGGCTGCAAGTGCATAAAAATGTGCAATATGGCTGTGTACAAAGTGGGCCATGTAAAATAGCTCTCTCAGTTTTCGTGCCGTGGGGGGAGGGGTGACGCCAAAAACTGCATCGATGGCTTTACCCGAAGCCATATGATGGCATCCGGGGCATACCCCGCAAATCTTGGTGACAATAACAGGCAGTTCCTCAACAGGGCGTCCTTCGCAGAATTTTTCAAACCCGCGCAGTTCAGGTACCTGGAAATATACATTATCAACCTCCCCGTCGTCATTCAGAAAAATTTCGATTTTACCGTGACCTTCAAGCCGGGTAATTGGATCGATGGTAATGTTTTTCATAAGATTTTCCTTCCTAATATGGACCCCGGCAGGCTGAATCTGTAAAAGAGCCCGGCGGGATCTGCCATGGAACCAAGGATTTTATCAATTTCCAACGGGTCGTTGGCGTCAATCATGGTGCCAATGGCCGACATCATTTTGGCACCGGGATCATAGGAAGCGGCAGGCGGACCATAGCAACCCCTGCAGGGAGAATTCCCTTCGACGCACCTCACCCCGCATCCGCCTCTCGTGGCCGGCCCCATGCAGATAACCCCCTGTTCCAGGAAACAGCTCTCTTTGTCATCGACGATCTCCCAGGGGCGAAAGAAGTGGTGAATTCGTTTGTTTTCGGTTTTTTTACGCTTGCATTCGTCGCAGTTGCTCTTTTCATTCGCACCAATAACCGATCCTTTCGGAGGCAGCCCGATCCCGGTGACGATGGCCATGATCGCCTCAAGCAGCCGCCCGCTCTGGGGCGGGCATCCCGGGATGTAGTAATCCACCGGGACTACCTGGTTTAAGGTGCAGACATCGTTGAACATGTCGGGCAGGTTCAACAACCCTTCCGGGGCCTTAAACTCGGTTTTTGGCAGGATTTGTTCGCGATTTGCCGTTGATGGACCATCCAGGTAGACACGCCTGAAAATTTCCTCCCTCGAGGTGAAATTTGCCAAACCGGGTATTCCTCCCATGCAGGCGCATGCCCCGCAGGCGACCAGGATCTTTGACTTTTTTCTCAGCAAACCTGCAAGGTGTTTGTTTTCACTGTTTCTGACTGCCCCGTTGAATAAGGCAACATCAATGAAGTTGTCAGGCATGCTTTCTATATCCTTATATTTGAAATCGAAGGCAACAGGCCAGAATACGAGTTCAGCAGCCTCCAGGATATCCAGCAGTTTTTCATGCGTATCGAGAACCGAAACGCAACATCCGCCACAGGCCGAACCCCAGTAAATGGCGAGCTTGATTTTTGGTTTGGATGGTTCCGGTGACATTGTTTCTCCTCTTTATTGTTGATTTTCATGGAACGATTTTGCCTTAGCAGAACCAAGTATCAGGAGGGTTTTAGTCATTGTGTTGACCAATTCGGCGAATTGTTTTCCTTCGCTGGCGCTGATCCATTCCAGTTGCAGCCGTTCTTCTTCAATACCCATTTGCTGAATGAATTTTTGAAGCAGTTTATATCGCCGTAAACATTTGTAATTCCCCTCGTGATAGTGGCAATCGCCGGGGTGACATCCGCAGATCAGCACTCCGTCGGCACCCTGGCGGAAGGCCTTCAGGACAAAGGTTGGCTCCACTCTTCCCGAGCACATAACCCGGATGACGCGGACGTTCGGGGCATAGTGGAGCCTGGAGGTACCTGCCAGGTCGGCCCCGGTATAGGCGCACCAGTTGCAGAGAAATGCTACGATGGTAGGACTGTTGTTCATCTTCTGACGGATTAACTGGACATTGACATAATCCCCTCGATTTCTGACAGAATCTGCAGGTCGGTAAAATGTTTGCAGGTAATGGCCCCTGCCGGGCAGGCGGAGCCACACGTTCCGCAACCCTTGCACAATGCTTCATTAACAACGGAACTCATTTTTACCTGGTCGAAACTGATAGCCGAATAGGGGCATACACCGATACAGGTCTGACATCCGCAACACAGGTTTTGATCGGTAATGGCAGTCGTAACTTCGACAGGAACCGACCCCCCGGCTATGGTTGCCAGTATCCTTGCTGCCGCTGCCCGTGCCTGGGCAACCGAATCAGGAATGTCCTTAGGCCCCTGGCAACTTCCTATGATATACACCCCGCCTGTTGTTGTGGCCACAGGATCCAGCTTGGGATGCTTTTCGATGAAAAACTGGTTCCCGCACAAGCTCACCCCGATCGTCCGCACCACCTCCTTTACATTCTCATGTGCCTCCATATTGACCATCAAAACAACCATATCAACGGGAACCTCGATCGATTCTCCCGATAATTTCTCATTCATTTCGATAACCATGTTGCAATCGTCCCCCGGGTCGGCCTGACGGATAACCGGAAGTTTATCCTGCTGGTCGAACATGAGAAAAATGATCTGTTTGTGGGTTGTCATGGCATAGAATTCCTCATGACCCTTGCCATAGGCGCGCATATCGGCGTAAATTTCGAAGATATTGGAATCCGGCAATGCTGCCCTGATCTGGTGGACATATTTCAATGCAACCATGCAACAGGTCCTGGAACAGTATTCATGGTACTTTTTGTTCCGGCTTCCGACACAATGGATGATGGCAATATTCCGGGGTTCCTTGCCGTACCTGGTCAGGATACTGCCTGCAGCCAGCATCTGTTCAAATTCCACGGAGGTCACCACATCCGGGAATTTCCGATATCCATATTCCTCGATGCCGGATGGATCAAAGGGTTTCAGTCCGACAGCGGCAATGATATTCCCGAATCGCAGTTCGACCTCTTCATTTCCGCAGCACCTGAGGGTTGAGCAGAAATTCCCGATATAGCCTGTAACTGTTTTGATCTCCGACTCAAGGAATACCGTGATATTTTCATGGTTTACGACCCGCTGGATAACCGGGCGAAGCAGTTGAGACGCACTGGAAAGATGAGGAAAGGTAAGGTCAAACCTGGCGACATTTCCACCGAGCCTGTCGGATATTTCCACCAGGTAAACCTTTTTATTTGCATCGGCAATCTCCAGGGCGGCAGTCATTCCTGCGATTCCTCCGCCGATGACCAGGGTTGCGGGATCAACCTGGACTGACCTTTTTTCCAACTGCTGGTGGTGACGAACCCGGCAGATTGCCGCGACCACTAGGTCAATGGCCTTTCTGGTGGCCTCCGAGCGGTCGGTATGGACCCACGAATCCTGTTCCCTGATATTGGCCATTTCGAAAAGATAGCCATTGATGCCCGCCTTTTCACAGGCCTTCCGGAAGGTCGGTTCATGGATCCTGGGCGAACAGGCTGCGACAACCACGCGGTTTAGCCGGTGGCCCTTGATGTCTTTAATAATAAGTTCCTGGCCAGGATCCGAACACATGTATTTATAGGTTTTGGCCAGGACAACCTGGGGCAAACTGGATACCTCCGTGGCGACCGATTCCACATCAACCATCCTGCCTATGTTGGTGCCACACCAGCAAATGTAAACGCCAATCCTTATCTCTTCCATATCATGAGTGTTTCAGAGCCTCTCTTGTTTTCCGGGGCACACTGTTGTTCTTCAGCCGCTGAAAATAGACTGCAAAGGGCCTGTAGGCCAGGTGGGACCATTTGGAAAAGGGAACCTCGATCAGGATCATCGGCACCAGTACAGCCATGTGGGAGATGTATGAAATGTAGGTGGCATGCGCCATTCCTGTGATCCTGAAGATATGGACCAGGATCCCGGTAACGACCGTTAAGGTAAGCATAGCCAGGAACAACCAGTCGCTCACGTGTGAAAACTGGAACTTGATTTCACGTTTTCTGATTCGTCCGAAAATGGCTACCAGTAAGCCGAACAGCAGGCCGAAGGTGGCATAGTAACCCAACAGTCGCTGGGGGTTCCATACAGGGAGGATCTTTTCGGTCTGAAACCACGGAAGGTAGACTACGATAACGATAAACATGATGGTATACCCCGACATCAGGAACCAGTGCGAAAGCCAGTATCGGCGGTCGTCACATTTGGAGAATTTCGGCTGGAAGGCAAAATTGTACAGCAATAGCCAGAATTCCCTGATATGGACCCAGAGGGATACACTTATTTTACCGCTTTTCCAGATGGTCTTGTAGTACATCCTGATAATGTTGGAAATCAGCAGGGAGGCAACAACGGCAGCCATGCTCCAGTCGAAGCTCTCCACAATCCTGATCGGGGCGAAGGAGTTTATCCTGACCCCGCCCTCGGCAGTGAGTTCAGTGGTAAATTGATATCCCATCGCGGGCAGGAGAATCAGAAAGGCGATGACTACCAGCATGGCAAACAGAAGGATAAAGGCAAGTTCCCAAATTTCAGAAGTATAGAATTTTTTTGAGAGGCCGGTCCAGTCATATTTTGAGGTCAGGTAGCGCCGTAACGACATCATCAGTTCCCCGGGGTTGGCATCCCTGGGGCAGAGGTCGGTGCATTCCCCGCAGTAATAACAAAGCCATGGTTCCAGGCTGCTTTCCAGTTCGTTTTTCAATCCCATCTGCATCAACCGGATTTTTTTTCTGGGGAAGAGAAAACCATTTTCCGACAAAGGGCAGATTGCGGTGCAGGTTCCGCAGTGATAACATGCATTCCAGTCGCCAATGCCAAACTGGATCAACTGGTTTCTGAGTTCAGGCTGTACACGTGCGCTCATGACGAACCTCCCGGTTTATGAACAGATACTATTTCACTGATCCGTTTTTCAATTTGTGCCAGGGGAACCAGGCCGATATCATTCTTAATAGAGCCCCGAAGATTGCTTTGGATGACCCGGGCCGCAGCGGAGGATCCCTGTGCAACCGAATCGGGAATATCCTTCGGCCCCTGGCAGGTGCCTGCCAGCATGATCCCCCCCCTGTGGGTTGCCGTGGGTTCCATATCATAACTGGCCTCTTCAAACCACCCTCCGTCGGTGGTTGGTATGTTTAACATGGCACTTAACTTCAGCGTGTCGGCACCGGGTTCCAGCCCGACAGACAGGATGACCATATCGACCGTTTTTTCAGCTATTTCGCCCTTTAAAATATCCTCCCCCCGTAAAAAAAGCCGGCCGTTTCTTTCTTCCACGCTGGCCGTCTTGCCCCGGATAATGGAAACCCCCTCCTCTTTTATCCGTTCATAAAATTCCTCATACCCCTTGCCGAATGCACGCATGTCGATAAAATATTCGAAGACCTCGGCATCGGGCAGTTTTTCAAGGACCAGGTGACCAAACTTGAGGGAGTACATGCAGCAGACCCGTGAACAGTATTTGTTGTAATTTTTATCCCTGCTGCCAACACAATGGATGATGGCAATTTTCTCGGGTTTTGGCGATTCGGTGGTGAAGACCCAGTTCCCTTTTTTATCCTGCGAACGCGCGTGAATGTTCCCGCCCGTGGGACCGGAGGCATTGAGCAGTCGTTCGAATTCGAGAGAGGTAAGAACATTGGGGAATTTCCCGTAGCCGAACCGGGTGATCCTGCTGGCATCAAATGGCTTGAACCCGGTTGCGACAATGATATTCCCGACATTGATGGTTATTTCGCAGTCAGCTTCATCCAGGTTAATACAGTCGGGAACCGGGCATGCTTTGACACAGGCCCGGCATTTTCCGTTTTTAAGGTAGATGCAGGATTCGGCGTCAACAAGGTATTTATTGGGAACGGCCTGGGGGAATGGGATATAGATGGCCTTTCGCATCGTGGTTCCGGCGTCAAATTCACTGGGAGCCTGGGCGGGGCATTTTTCAGCACAGGTGCCGCAACCGATGCAGGTGTTGACGTTTACCCTCCTCGCTTTCTGCAGTATCGTTACCTGGTAGCTGCCGGCCTGGCCGGTTACATCCCTGATTTCACAGCAGGACATCAGCCTGATGTAGGGGTTCTGGTTTACTTCGACCATTTTTGGCGTCAGGATACAGGCCGCACAATCGAGTGTCGGGAACGTTTTATCGAATGTTGCCATCTTCCCGCCGATGGTTCCGGTTTTTTCGACCAGGTATACAAGGTTGTTGCTGTTTGCAATTTCCAGGGAAGCCTGGATACCGGCGATCCCGCCGCCAATAACCAGGGTGGCAGGGTTAACCGGCAAGTCGTCGGCAATTGCGGCTATCTCATACGGAACATTGGCAATAACACTTGCCATGACAGCTTTTGCACGCATCAAATCATGGGATGAACAGATCCCGTATTCATTGAAGCTGGCCAGCAGGACATCCGCAGGGTTCTTCCCGGCCATGGCCATTGCTTTCGAAAAAAGCGTTTTTATTGTTCCGGGCTGCGATCCTGCCACGATGATCCTCTCTAATTTAAAGGAATCAATAAGGTCAATTACTGCCTTGCAGGACCTGGGGATATCCGGCTTTTGCCAGACCTTTACCACTGCAGGAAAGGCCTGGACATACTGGGTCAGTTTTGAATAGTCAATACATTCCTTTGCCGTGCTTGCCGAATCATAGAAAAAAATGCCGGTTGATCTTTCCTGTTCCATTTTTTATCATTTTAACGGACTTTGTAAAAGATATCATGGAGGAACAACAGCCACAGAAAAGGAGCCACAACCTGCCGGGGAATGCTTATAAGCCTTTGCCTGATCCCCCGGAAGGGTGTGGGCCCGGGGAGCGTTTGATAAACAGGCGGGGAACTAATCCATCAGCACACTGCAGAGATTTTGTCCCTGGTCGGCGCCCCGGGTTACGGCTACGGCAAAAATATAGACTCCCCCCTTCCATGTTTCCGTTAAAACCGGTACTACGAAAATCAGGTAGGTGCCCGGTATTCTTCCCGCTGAAATGCCCGTGATATTCACCAGGGAGCCACCCGGACCGACAATAACAGGGTCAACTTTGAAATTTGGAATTGTCAATCCTGTGACGGGTATACCATTTGCATCAGTCACTGAAACCACGATGTAGTTTGCCTGTCGGTTCCCCGGAGCAGCAATGGTGTCTTCGGAGATTGCGTTTACAAATAAATGTGCCATAGGAGCGAATAATTTTCAAGTTTCGCCTACTCTCTTAACGGATTTTCGGCCTGTTCCGCATTACATAATATTTAATTGTTAAGGTATTAACAAATAAAATAAAAAACAGTCACAAAAAAAATGACATAAATCAGTTTTTGATAAAACGAAAGAAATGTTCTCACAGGTTCAGTGCGGAAAGGCTGAAATTTTGCTGAGTCCGGAATGATCGAGGATGAAGATTTTACGGCCTTTGACCGCGATGATTCCATCATCCTTCATTTCACCCAGGAACCTGATCACTGTTTCGGAAGAAGTTCCGATCAGGTTGGCAAGGTCGTGGCGGGTTATATTCAGGTATAATTTTGAATTGGGGTAGGTCGCGGGGTTGAAATTCTGAACCAGGAAAATCAGCGCCTCCGCCAGCCTCTGCTTCACATGCTTATGGGCGAGGGATAGCATCCTGGTTTCGGCATTTTCGAGCAGGTTACTTAAAAACAGAATGATCGCCTGGTTAAACTGAGGAGACCGGAAGGTTAGCTGGAAAAAAATGTTTTTTGGAATAAAACAAATCGTGGTATCTTCAATCGTTGCAGCGGACACGGAATAGGGATGACCTGACAGAATGGCCTTTATCCCCATCAACTCACCCTGCATGGCAATCCGGGTGATATGTTCAATGCCATCGATGCCATTTTTATAAATCTTCACCTTCCCCTCCCTGATACAGAATATTCCCTGGGCTTTTCCTCCTTCATTGAATACGATCTCCCTGTTGTTATAATGCCTGATCAGTTTGCTTTCCGACAATAAATTAAATTCAGGGGCTGCCACCTTGGAAAAAATTGTGTCATATGCTTTGCCGCAATTTTTGCAGGAATGTGCGGGGGATGGCTTCATTTTGGATAATTCTGTTACAAATCTACAAAACCACAGGGCTGATTACAAATTAATCTTTGTACTTTGCATTGGATTTCCTGCCGGGATATTTCCTGGTCAACGATCCGAAAACAGAAAACAAATGTCCCGGTATTTTATTAAGCTTTGCTATGATGGCACCGGTTTTCACGGTTGGCAGCGTCAGCCAAACGGTATCACGATCCAGCAAACCCTGGAAGATGCCATGTCGATGATGTTCAGGGCCCCGGTAAGGCTGACAGGGGCCGGCCGTACCGACACGGGCGTGCATGCAGATGAATTTTATGCCCATTTCGATCTGAACTATGACCTGCCAAAACTGGAAAGAGAAAAGATGACCTTCAGGCTGAACAGGTTTCTTGGCGGCGATATCGCCATCATGGATATCCTGCCTGTTGCAGCGGATGCCCATGCCCGCTTCAGCGCCCGCTCCAGGACCTATCGTTACTGTATTACAAGTGTCAAAAACCCGTTCCGCAGGAACTATACCCATTTCATGCACGGTCCCATCGACTGGGAACTGATGAACGAGGGAGCGGCTGTGATCATGGGTTACGATGATTTCACCTCCTTTTCAAAGGTTGATACGGATACCAAAACGAACATCTGCCGGGTTACGGCAGCAGCGTGGGAACAGGAGGGGAGGGAGGCGGTTTTTACCATCACGGCCGACCGTTTCCTGAGAAATATGGTCCGCGCGATCGTGGGTACCCTGCTTCAGCTGGGAACCGGCAGGATATCCCTTGAGCAGCTCGGCCTGATCATCGAAAACCATAACCGTTCCGACGCCGGGGATTCCGTGGCAGCGAAGGGGCTGACCCTGGCCCGGATCATCTATCCTGAAGATATTTTCATCGTGGAATAGTGCCGGACGAGCCCGGGCTTCACCTCTTTTTTTTCAGCAGCATCCTGGCCGCATCAGCAATTACATGGGCAGTCAGTCCGAATTTCTCCATCAACTGGCGGGGTTCGCCTGATTCACCGAAATGGTCGGGCATCCCTACAAAGGCCATGGCGACCGGCTCATGTTGCACCACCACCTCTGCCACGGCGCTGCCCAGTCCGCCATTTACCTGGTGTTCCTCTGCCGTAACGATTGCCCCGGTTTCCCGGGCGGCGCGTATAATAGCTTCTTTATCAATCGGTTTTATGGTATGGATATTGATAACCCTGGCATGGATACCCTCTGTTTCAAGGATCCCGGCGGCCACCAGTGCCTCCCAGACCATATGGCCGGTTGCAATAAGGGCAAGGTCATTCCCGGGTTGAAGCACCTGTGCCTGACCAATACGAAAATCCATTTCAGGTGAGGTAAAGTCAGGCATGGCTTCGCGGCCAAAACGAAGGTAGACCGGGCCTCTACATTGTTCAATGGCCGCCATGACGGCAATCCTGGTCTGCGTTGCATCGCAAGGCGAAATCACGGTCATGTTGGGTAATACCCGCATGATAGCCAGGTCCTCCAGCGCCTGGTGCGTGGCTCCGTCGGGGCCGACCGATACGCCGGCATGGGCTCCTCCGATCACGACGTGAAGGTTATTGTAACAGACCGAAACCCTGATCTGATCGGCTGCCCTGAGAGCGGCAAATACACCGTAGGTTGAAAAAACCGGAATTTTTCCCTCGAGCGCCATCCCGGCGGCAACGCCGATACAGTTCTGCTCGGCAATGCCCAGTGAATAGAAGCGATGGGGGAGCGCCTCTGCAAATAAGTTACATCCTACCGAAGTTGTAATATCGGCGCCAAGGCAGATCACTGCCTGGTTCCTCAGCCCTGCCTCCAGCAGTCCCTCTCCAAACCCGGTTTTGGTTGGTTTGTCACCCCGGTTGGCATATTGGTTTTGCATCAGATCCTCCGGTATTGATTAACAAATGACGAATTCTCAAACTTTCCGGCTTTCCAGTTCGCCGATAAAACCTGCGGCCTGGTCACGGGAGGGTACCTTACCATGCCAGCGGTAATCATCCTCGATACTGTGAACTCCTTTTCCCATCATGGTTTTTGCGATGATGACCGTTGGCTGGCCCATGACGGACCCGGTTTGCTGAAATGCATCCAGGATTTCACCGATATGGTTCCCGTTACATTCAACCACCTTCCATCCAAAACTTTGCCATTTTTCGCGCAAAGGCTCCAGCCTCATGACAGTTTCGGTGCTGCCGTCGATCTGCAGTCCATTCCGGTCGATGATGGCAGTAAGGTTGTCAAGGTTATGGTGTGCAGCCGCCATGGCGGCTTCCCAGATGGAACCCTCCTGCAATTCGCCATCCCCGTGGATTGAATAGATACGGTGGTTGTGCCCGTCAGATTTTGCGGCAATCGCCATACCGACTGCCACCGAAAGTCCCTGGCCCAGCGACCCTGCCGAGAGTTCCAGTCCCGGAAGCCCATGGTCCCTGCCGGGATGACCCTGCAACCTTGAACCGATTTTCCGTAACGTCAGCAGCTCTTCAACAGGGAAATAGCCGGCATGGGCCAGGGTTGCATATAAAACGGGCGCAACATGGCCGATGCTGAGAACGACCCTGTCGCGGGCGGACCATGCAGGAAGCTGCGGGTTATGATTTAAATTTGAAAAATAGAGGGCGGTGAACAGGTCGGCCAGTCCCAGCGATCCTCCCAGGTGGCCCGATCCGGCCTCCGCAAGGGAAAGGATAACAGATTTTCTGATGCGGTCAGCTGTTTGTTGAAGCTTTTCCGGGTCTGCTGTTTGCCAGGGCTGCATATCTATCGCATGTCGATGATCTCCACCCCCGGGAATTTTTTTGCGTCAAAGTTGAAGTCGGAATCAACAAAGGGGGTATCTGTCAGGTAACTCTTTATTTTGTAGGTGAATGTATTCCCGCTTTTATCGTAAAGGGTGAAACTTCTAACCTGTTTTTTTGCCTTGTCAATGCCCAGCACTGCCTTGGTGAAATTTTTGCTGCTGGTCGGGATCAGTTCAACGGATTCAACTGCAGCATCGGTGTTTTTAATGATCTTTGATTTGAAATTTGAATTATAGGAGGTGAGCAGTTTGGAGGGAGTCAGCGCTTCATCCTTGTTTTCCAGTGTGTTTACCTGGACCTCGTTGGAGGCGACGATATAGGTCCAGATCGTTTTGCCATTGCAGATGATGGTCTGCCCGGCAGCATTCATCCTGTAGCGGTCGCCGGCTACAAGCAGGGTTCCCACCTTCTCCTCGTTGATCTTGGCTTTAAGATTAACCATGGTGTAGGAAAAGTCGACCTTTATCGATTTATAAGCCTTTGCTTTTGCACTGACTTCATCAAGCAGGGCGGTAGCTTTGGGGTCTTTTGCCTGGCCGAAGCCAAGGGTTGCGAGCAGAATAAGCAGGCAGGTCAGCGTTGTTTTCATCTTCATTGGGGAGTGTTTTTTTGGTTCCGGAAATGTTTATTTCCCTGGTTTTGGTTGATTTAGTATAATGGATCCGGTTATTTTCCCAGGAGGCTCAGGTGTTCTTCCAGTGCTGATAGATCCTTATAACGCACCTCGCGGGCTTTGCTGCCTTCGAATGGGCCAACAATGCCGGCGCTTTCGAGCTGGTCGATGATTCTTCCCGCCCGGTTGTATCCCAGTTTGAGTTTCCGTTGGATCAGGGAGGTGGAACCGTGCTGGAACTCTACGACAAGCCTTGCGGCCTGGGCAAAATATTCATCCTGGTCGCTGTCCGCGAAATCCTTTGACGGGGTGGTGGATTCATCATAAAATTCAGGCAGGGCGAAGGCTTCCGGGTAGCCGCGCTGGGAACCGATGAATTCCGTAACCTTATCGATTTCAGGTGTGTCAACAAATGCGCATTGCAGCCTGATCAGGTCGCTGCCGGTTGAGAGCAGCATGTCGCCCCGGCCGATGAGCTGGTCGGCACCCGACGAATCAAGGATGGTGCGGGAATCGATTTTGGAGATGACCCTAAAGGCGATACGGGCCGGGAAATTGGCCTTGATGGTGCCGGTGATGATGTTTACCGACGGCCGCTGGGTGGCAATGATCAGGTGGATGCCCGTAGCCCTTGCCAGCTGCGCAAGCCTCGCCAGGGGTGTTTCAATTTCGCGGCCTGCGGTCATGATCAGGTCGGCAAATTCGTCGATCACGATCACGATATAGGGAAGAAACATGTGGCCATCATTGGGGTTCAGCTTCCGGGTCAGGAATTTTTCATTGTATTCCTTGATGTTCCTTACCTGGGCGTCGCGCAGCAGGTCATACCGGCTGTCCATCTCGATATTCAGCGAGTTCAGCGTGCGGATAACCTTCTTGGTGTCGGTGATGATGGCCTCCTCGGCATCGGGCAGCTTGGCCAGGAAATGTCGTTCAATTTTTGTATAGAGGGTAAGCTCAACCTTTTTTGGGTCGATCATCACGAATTTTATCTGTGATGGATGCTTCTTGTAAAGCAGGGAGGTGATGATCGTATTCAGCCCTACCGATTTTCCCTGTCCTGTGGCGCCGGCCATCAGCAGGTGGGGCATCTTGGCAAGATCGGCGATAAAGGTTTCGTTGGAGATCGTTTTGCCAAGGACAAAGGGTAGTTCGTAGGTTGAGGTCTTGAATTTGTCGGTAGCCAGCAACGATTTGATGGAGACAATTTCCGGGTTCTGGTTTGGAACTTCGATGCCGATGGTGCCCTTTCCCGGGATGGGGGCGATGATGCGGATTCCCATGGCAGCCAGGCTCAGGGCGATGTCATCCTCCAGGTTTTTGATCCTGGAGATTCTTACGCCAGCCTCGGGAACGATTTCATACAGGGTAACGGCAGGCCCGATGGTCGCCTTTATTTTTGCGATCTTGATATCATAATTGGACAGGGTCTGAACAATCTTATCCTTGTTGGCTTCCAGTTCCTCCTTCCTTACATTCACCGATTCCCCGCCATAATCGTTGAGCAGGTCAAGGGTGGGGTATTTATAGGAGGAGAGGTCGAGGGTGGGATCATACCTAGTTTCGATGGTGTTATGTTCCGGGTTGGCGATTACCTTTTTCTCTTCGGCCACCCTATCTTCAACGGGCGTTTCGATAACGAGCTCAAGCCCGGGAGGTTCCGGCGCCGGTGCAGGTTTTTTCGAAGGTATTTCGAGTTCAATTTCCTTGGTTTCAGGTTCAGCAGGTTCATCCATGAAATTTCCTGCAAATCCCACAGCCTCCGTGATCTCCTGCTCTCCGGAAACAGGCTGATCCTGCATTGCACCGGCTGGAACCGGGTTCGCCACAGGTATGACAACGGTCTGCCTGGGTTTGAACCACCTGAAAGGGATGTTATAGGAAAGGATCAGGAAGCTGAGCATGGTAAAGCCCAGGAGCATGCCCAATCCCGAAGTGCCGAAAAATTCAGTGAGCCAGATGTTCATCTGGAAGCCGTAAACACCTGTATAGAGGTCGTTCCCGGCCATGACCAGCCCCATCAGGACAGGCAGCCAGATAATCGCAAAAAAGCAATATTCGATCGCTTTCCAGACGGGGAAAATGCGAAGATGGAAAAAATGTTTCATCCCGGTATTAAAGAGGATGATTACAAAGAAGTAGGAGGATATGCCAAACCACTTGGTGATGAAGAGATAACCTGTCAGTGCGCCGATTTTTCCCATCCAGTTTTCCACCGGGATCTTATTCTCAAAAAAGCCTTCGAGGGTGAAGTGTTTGAAAACAGTATCGGTGAAGCTGAAATCCGATTGCCAGGTGAGCATATAGGAGGTAAATGAAAACAGCAGGTAGAACGACAGGATCAGAAACGAGAGCCCCACAATCCGGTACCTGCGTTCAAGCTTTGCCAGCTCCTTTTCGCTCTTTACCTTTTTTTCCTTGGGAGGTTTTGGCGCTTTGGGAACCTTCTCCTTTTTTGTCCGTGACTTTTTGGTCGTCTTGCCGGGTGCGGCAGGCACGGCATCCCCGAATGGATTTTCATCCTTCTGCTCCTGGGTAAAAGTATTGCTTCTCTGGGGATTAATTTGTCGTGCCATCGTGTTTATTCAGAACCGCCGCCAAATTTACTTTTCCATTCGTCAGGCGTGGTAAGGGTATAGTCGGATGGAATTTCAAAATCCTTTGCCGGCAGGCTTTTCTTTTCAACCGATGTGGTGGTAAACTTCATGCTGACATCGTGATTGTTAATGCGAAATTCCAGCAACACGCCATCAATATCCTTGTACAGGGGGCTGTCGAAATTGGCTATTTTCGCACCCAGTTCATTGGTATAATAGATCTCGAAAACGGTTTTTACACCATCATTGTTGACGGTGACCAACGCCTTTTTGCAGGTGTATCCGGCAATCACCTTGGTCTCTGCTGAAAGTTCAACGGTTGGCACGGCCTCTTTCGCCATCTCCTTCTCAATATCGGAGTTGGTTTGTTTGATGGCATATTTCTGACCCATCATGTTGACCAGGGTAGTCGAGGTTTTTTCAATATAATCAGTTATTTCAATGGTTTTCATGCTGCCGATCTCAAGATCTTTTCTTGATTTGGTGCCTTTTATTGAAACAGTGCACATCTTCGGGAACATGGCCATCTGGCTTTCCGAAAATTTACTGTCAGGATAGCTGATCTTGTAGGTGATAATTCCTTCAAAAGGTTTGCCGGCAATAGCAGCAACGGAGATAAGCAGAAAGGAAACCAGCAGAAAGCTGAGGACGGATAATTGTTTTTTCATGGCTGTTTTTTTAGTAACCGGGACAAATTTAATTAATTTACGAATCGAAGCAGCTTGCTCCACCTGATTTTTCCATCAAACAGCGACCGGTTGGGATCAAGGGAAAGCCAGACAAACACGGCTTTGCCTACAACATGGTCCTGTGGAACAAATCCCCAGTAACGTGAATCGGCCGAATTATGACGGTTATCCCCCATCATCCAGTAATAATCCATTTTGAAGGTATACTGTGTAGATTCCTTTCCGTTAATGAAAATCCGGCCGTCCCTGATCTGCAGGTTGTTCCCTTCAAAAACGCCGATGATCCTTTTGTAGAAGCAGATGTTATGCAGGTTGATGGGGATGGTGACCCCCTGTTTCGGGATCCACAGCGGACCGAAATTATCCACATTCCATGGGTAGGCGGAGTCGAAGGGAAAGATATCGCGGTTCCAGGCATTCGCCGGGGCGATAACCGGCTCAATCGAGATGACGTTGCTGAAGGCCTTCATTTTGGCCAGGGACTCATCTGACAGCGTGAATTCATAATTGCCATTGACGTCGGTGCCTACGGTCTCGGTAATGTTGAGTTTCTCAATATTTCGCTGGCTGATCGGGCCAGTGGTCCTGACGGTATATTTAAACTGACGTTGTCCGGGGTTTTGTTCCGGTTTGCCGTTGATATAGACCGTACGGTTCACGATGCGGATGGAATCCCCGGCAATGCCGATACAGCGCTTGATGAAGTTTTCGCGTTTATCCACCGGGCGGGCAATGATGTCTCCGAAATCCTGTTTGTCGTTCCATATCTGCTCCCGGCTGTACTGCCTCAGCAACATGTAATAGCTGATGGTACTCTGCAGTTTGGTGGCAAGGGTGTCGCCATCAGGGTAGTTAAACACCACCACATCCATGTTTTTGATGGCCGAAAGTCCGGGAAAACGGTAATAGGGCAGCGTAATCCATTCCAGGTAAGATTTGGTGTTCTCCGTAAGCGGCAGGGTATGATGCACAAACGGAAATGACAGGGGGGTATTGGGCACTTTGGGACCATAGCTTACCTTGCTGACAAAGAGATAATCGCCCACCAGCAGTGTTTTTTCCATGGAGGAGGTGGGGATGGTATAGGCTTCGATCAGGAAGATCCGGATGATGCTGGCGGCAATCACGGCAAAGATGATGGCGTCGACCCATTCGCGGGTGGGGGTTTTGACGACAGGCGGCTGTTTCGAAGGATCGAAATACTGTTCCTTAGGCGAATAGGCCAGCCAGGGCAGGTAAAAAAATGGAAAAAGCACGCCCAGTGCCTGATCCAGCATGCCATACTTTTTAAAGCATTTCAGGATCTCCACGATCATCAGCAGGATGACAAAGACGTTGATAAACGGGACAAGCAGGAAAATGTACCACCACATTGGTTTTTTTACGATCCTGAGCCACAGGTACCAGTTATAGAAGGGGACCAGGACTTTCCATCCCTTTTCTCCCGCTTTTTCAAAAATTCCCCACAATCCGGCGATGGAGAGGATAAAAAGAAGCAGTGTGACAATCAGGTATAAATTCATCTTGAGGGTTTATTGGTTATAACTAACGCATTAACATGTGTTTTCTTATTCATCTTTCATTAATATTTGTGTGTCGAGCAGGTTTTTCATATCAAAAAACCCCTTTTTACCAATCACCCATTCGGCGGCCAGCAGGGCACCCACGGCAAATCCCCTGCGGTTTTTGGCGGTATGGATTATTTCAATGCTGTCCTCATCCGATTCATAGCGAACGACATGGGTCCCGGGAACATTCTCGGTGCGGATCGATGTTATCCCCAGTTCTTCAGGATTTTTAACGGATTCCTTTACCCATTTTTCCTTGCGGTCGGAATACCTGATGATGTCGTTGGCAAGAACGATTGCCGTACCGCTTGGAGCATCCTGCTTGTGGATGTGGTGGGTCTCCTCGATGGATATGGCATACCCCTCCCAATCCGACATAAGGCTGGCCAGGTAACTGTTCAATTCAAAAAAAAGGTTGACGCCAATGCTGTAATTGGGTGCGAAAAAGAGGCATTGGTTCCGTTCGGTACAATCCTTTTTCACCTTGTCGATATCGTCGAGCCATCCGGTAGTTCCAACGACCAGGGGGATGTTGGCGTCAAAACAATGGTAAATGTTTTCCAGGATTGCGACAGGCGAGGTGAAATCGATCGCCACTTCGGCCTCCGTAAGGCGGTCGCCATGTTCATCCCAGTCTTCCAGGTTGTCGAGGATGAGTACGATCTCATGACCTCGCTTCATTGCCAGTTTCTCAATTTCCTGGCCCATTTTCCCATATCCCAGTAAGGCAATTTTCATATTCGGATCATCTGGTTTTAAAAATGTAAACTAAGCTTCAATCCCGATGAGGGTCTGCAGGAGAATCCTGTAAACTGAAGCGGTTCAGGTTCCACCTTCATCGAGAGCCGGTCAGTAATGTTAAAGGTATAAAGATGCGCATCCACCGCAGCATCAAGGATATTTATGGCGTACCACAATACCGAAAAGATACAGTTTATCTCCAGGTTCCTGCGGTAAAAATCGCGGGATGCAAGGAGCTGATCGGCAGAATATTGTTTAACATAGGAGCTGTATTTGCCATCTGTAACGCCATTGATGGATTCCAGGTAGGCATTTTTGTACGTCGTATATTCATTGGCGTAGGAGAATACGAAATACCCCAGCACGCCGAAGCCGGCATAAATGATCGGGATCTTCCAGTATTTCTTATTATAAAACTGGCCCAGCCCGGGCAGAAAAGTTGACATCAGGGTTGCCTTTGTGGGCGAATGCTCCTTTTCGCGGATGGAATCGGGTGTTTCCGCCGGGATAGTGTCACCGATCAGCAAGGACCTCCGGTGGAGCTTTCCGACATGAACCTCGCTGACAGGCACCGTGTCGGGGATGATGATGGTGGTATCGGATTTAATGACAACGGTATCGGCTTGGGCAGAGGCGTAGACCGGTAGAAGCAGGAAAAAAAGAAAAAGTGATAAAAGTGAAAGGATTAGCTTCATCTAGGAATCAAATTTGGCAATGATCCTGTCGAAATCCTCGTCCGATTTAAATGTAATGATGATAGAACCGGCTCCTTTGTGGTTGACCTTTACGTCGACTTTCGACTGGAGTTTGCCATTCAATGTTTTTTTTGCTTTTTCAAACCTGGCTGGAAGGCTGGCAGGGGCGGATGAGGTGCCGGTACTTTTCGGTGTGCCGGCAGTCCTGACAAGGTCTTCCACCTGGCGTACCGATAATTTCCGTTCAAGGATTTTCTGCAGGACAATCAATTGTTCTTTTTCGTCTTCCAGCCCGAGGATGGCACGGGCATGACCCATGGTGATCATGGTATCCCTTACCGCAACCTGGATCTCGCCGGGGAGTTTCAGCAGGCGGATATAATTCGAGATGGTTGACCTGTCTTTGCCGACTTTCTGGCTTAGGTCCTCCTGCCTGATCTTGCACTCTTCCAGCAATCGCTTAAAGCTGAGGGCGATTTCAAGCGGGTTGAGATCTTCGCGCTGGATGTTTTCCACCAGCGCCATCTCCAGCATCTGCTCGTCGTTGGCGAGCCTGACATAGGCCGGCACCTCCGACAGTCCCGAAAGCATGGAGGCCTTCAGCCGCCGTTCTCCCGAAATGAGCTGGTATTTGTCATACCCGACTTTGCGGACTGACAATGGCTGTATGATCCCGTGCTCCTGGATGGAGGAGGCAAGTTCACGCAGCTCTGTTTCGCTGAAATGCGTTCTGGGCTGAAAAGGGTTGGGTTCAATCTGGTCCACACGGATCTGTGTGACATATCCTGTCATATATTCCCCTGAAATCTCTTTCTGAGGCTCGTCGGCTGCTGAACGATCCAGCAACGCACCCAGGCCTCTTCCCAAGGCTTTCCTTTTTCCGTGTAAATCAGACATTGATCTCTTTTTCAGCGTTTGTCAACCTGGTAAGGTTATTGTTCTGTAGAATCTCCCGGGCGAGGTTCAGGTAATTGATGGCCCCGGAACTGTTTATATCATGCATCATGATGGTCAACCCGAAACTGGGGGCTTCTCCCAGCTTGGTATTGCGGTTGATGATGGTGTTGAACACCATTTGCTGGAAGTGGGTCTTCACCTCTTCAACCACCTGCTTGGCAAGGCTGAGCCGGTTGTCGAACATGGTCAGCAGGATCCCTTCAATATCCAGTTCGGGATTCAGGCGCGACTGGACGATTTTAATCGTGTTCAGCAATTTCCCCAGCCCTTCAAGGGCGAAATATTCGCATTGAACCGGGATGATAACCGAATCGGCCGCTGTGAGGGAATTCACCGTGATCAAACCCAGGGAAGGCGAACAATCGATGATGATGAAATCATAGTCATCCTTGATCGGGGCAATCACTTTTCGCATCATCTTCTCCCGGTTGGGAAGATTGATCATCTCGATCTCCGCACCAACCAGGTCGATATGGGCCGGCAACAGGTCCAGGAAAGGGGTGGAGGTATTCAGGATGATATTTTTTGCCTCGACATCATCAATGATGCATTCGTATATGCTGGTTTTAATGTTGCGCGGATCGAACCCGACGCCCGAAGTGGCATTGGCCTGAGGATCGGCGTCGATGACAAGGGTTTTATATTCAAGTACGGAAAGACCGGCTGCCAGGTTGATGGCCGTCGTTGTTTTCCCCACACCACCCTTTTGATTTGCTATTGCGATTACTTTACCCATTTAACGTTTTAAACAAGTTGCAAAATTACGAATTATAGCAACACCTGAAAGAATGTTGAAAAGTTTTGAAAGAAACAAAGAGTCCGGGCCGGACAGGCGGCAGAAAAGGGCTATTCCAGGCAGGAATTATGCCTTTTCACTTTCGGAAGAGAGATCTTCGAACTCAATCGACTTGTGGATCATTTTAATGCCGGCAGGCTCCTGCTCAACCAGCGACTCGGTATCGTACTCAGGCCTGTCGGGGGCCTTCCCGGTACGGATAAATTCAATAACATCACTCAGACCGTTGGCAAATTTGTCAAAATCTTCCTTGTACAGGAATAACTTGTGTTTTTCATAAAAGAATTTGCCCTGTTCGTTGTTGAACCGTCTTTTACTCTCCGTGATCGTAATATAATACTCCTCACCAACAGTAGATTTTACATCAAAAAAATAAGTTCGCTTTCCCGCGCGGACCGGGCGTGAAAAAATTTCTTCCCGTTCCCGTTCCTTATTTTCATTTTCTTCCATTTCTGCAGTCTGTTAAGTTTAGTTCATCAACTTCGTTCATTCAGCGAACGCAAAAATAAAAATATTATTTGAATAGACATTGTTTAAAAGTGCAAATCACAAGGATTATCATGGTTACACCCCGGATCATGTTCCCATAGCAAAAATTAATTACCGGCGGGAACTCGGTTTTATTTCATTATTCCGTAGCTTTGCAGCCAATTCAAGTGATACATATGTTCTTTTTCATATCTTATTTATGTTAGGCAGAAGACATTACAGAATAAAGACGCTGCAGGCACTCTATGCATACTTCCAGGGCGGAGAATCGCGGATAGAAATCGCCGAAAAAAACCTTCTGCTAAGCCTCGATAAAGTTTACGAGCTATACTACCTGCAACTTTCTTTCCTCCTCGAGATTATTCATTTTTACCGGTTCCGGATGGAGGAGTCCAAAACAAAATTCTATCCTACTCCCGAAGAGGTTAATCCAAGTTACAAGCTGTCGGAAAACAGGCTGGTCATGCAGCTTCAGCAAAACGTCGACCTTGCTGATAAAATGAACAAATACCGGATTTCCTGGACGGAAGAACAGGAGATGGTCAGGAAGATTTACCAGAAGCTTAAAGCTAGCAAGGACCTGGCCGATTACCTTGGTTCGGAGACGAATTCTTACGAGGAGGACCAGGTCTTCCTGGAGAGGATGTTCCGGAAATTCATTGCCAAGTCGCCCGAGTTGCAATCCTATTTCGAAGAACGCAACATTTTCTGGGATGATGACTTTGAAGTTGCCGCCGTTTTTGTGCTGAAAACGATCAAACTGATGTCGGAATCGTTTTCTGTCAGGGATTCACTGCCAGGGCTCTTTACCAAGGACCAGGATGATGACCCGGATGAAGACCGGAAATTCATCCTTGACCTGTTCCGGAAGACCATCATCAACAGCGAAGAATCTGACAAACTGATTGATGCGCGGACCAAGAACTGGGAACTTGAACGTATTGCCCTTACCGATATCCTGCTGATAAAAATGGCGTTGACCGAATTTACGGTCTTCACCCAGATTCCGGTTAAGGTCACGATGAATGAATATATCGAGATCTCAAAGCAGTTCAGCTCGGCCAAGAGTAAACTGTTTATAAACGGAATTCTCGATAAACTGGTCTCCGACCTGACCGCTGAAAAGAAGATACACAAAACCGGCCGCGGGCTGATGACCTGACCTGGGATTTGACCCGGCAAGGAAGCCGCTGCATGCGCGACGCGGCCTATTGGGAAGGTTTATTGGCCGCTTGTAAAATATTTCTTTGGTATCACCGTTAGAAATAACACAAACCAACATAATTATTGTGCACAACTTTCTACGAAAAAGCCTATTGATGATCGCCATCCTTGGCCTGGTTTCAGGACAGGTTGATGCACAGATCGGTGGTTACGGAACCTATAAATTCCTCAACTATACCAATTCAGCCCGTGCTGCCGCCCTGGGAGGCAATTTCCTGTCGATTAACGACAACGATGTTACCCTTACCCTGGCAAACCCTTCGCTCATCACCCCTGCGATGAACAACAATTTGGCATTCAGCTATGTAAATAACCCCGGTGGGATTAATTACGGCTATGTTGCCTATGCCAGGTCGTTCAGCAAAGCCGGCAGTTTTGTCGGAAGCCTGCAGTATATCAATTATGGCAAGTTTACCGGGACCGATGAGGCCGGGAACCTTACCAGCGATTTTTCAGCAGCAGAATATGCCTTTACGGTAGGTTGGGGAAGGCAGCTCACCCCCCTGTTTTCCATCGGGGCCAATGGCAAACTGATCTATTCACAGCTCGACATCTACCACTCGTTCGGCATTGCAGTCGATGTAGCCGGGACTTATACCTCCAAGGATCAGGGCTTCAACGCCTCGTTGATTGGCAGGAATATCGGGACCCAGCTGGTTCCCTATTTTTCGGGTCAGTACCGCCCGTTGCCTTTCCAGCTTCAGGTTGGGCTGTCGCAGCAGCTGAAACATATCCCGCTCAGGTTTTCTCAGTTGCTGACCAACCTTCAGCGCTGGGACCTTACCTATTTTGACCCTACCGATCCCGCTAATATCCCTGACCCGATCACCGGTGACATCAAACAAAAGAAGGGGATATCCAAATTTGCCGACCAGGCCATGCGCCACGTAGTGCTGGGAGCCGAACTGACGGTTGCCAAGGTGGTTTCAGTAAGGATCGGTTATAATTATCAACGGCGGCAGGAGCTGAAAATCAATGGTTCGGCAGGTTTGGCCGGTTTCTCGTTTGGCGCGGGCCTTCGCGTGAAGATGTTCAACCTGAGTTATACCTATGGAAACGACCAGGCCGGAGCCCCCAACCGTAACTATATCACCCTCGCCGTAAATCTCCAGGAATTTATTAAAAAACAATAAGGTTGCAGGTTATCATCGATGATCATTCGGGATTCTGTTTTGGTGTTTCCTATGCCATCGGGGTCGCCGAACGGGAATTACATGAAAATCCATCCCTCTTTTGCCTGGGGGATATCGTGCATAACGAAACCGAGGTTGCCAGGCTTGCCGGAATGGGGCTGAAGATCATCAGTCACGCCGATCTCTCATCCCTGCACGATTGCAAGGTGATGATCAGGGCCCATGGAGAACCTCCCGAAACCTATCGCACCGCCTTTCACAACAACATTGAATTGATCGACGCCTCCTGCCCGATCGTGCTGAATCTTCAACACAGTGTTTACCAGGGTTATCTCGAAATGAAGGAGAAGAACGGTCAGGTGGTGATCTATGGCAAAGCCGGTCATGCAGAGGTGAACGGGCTGGCCGGTCAGACAGATGGAACAGCCATTGTGGTTGCAGGAGAAAAGGAGTTATCTTTGATCGATTTTTCACGGCCTGTAAGATGTTACAGCCAGACTACCATGGCCGTGGATGGATATTATGATTTGGTGGAAATGATCCGGCAACGGATGGCGGAAGCTGCCAACGGTAAAGTCGTTGATTTCGACTGGAATGACAGTATTTGCAGGCAGGTCTCGAACAGGACCACCCATCTGCGGGAATTTGCCGGCAAGTGTGATGTGGTGGTTTTCGTAGGAGGTCGTAAGAGCTCCAATGCCATGATCCTTTTCAAGGTTGTCAGCGGGACAAACCCGAACTCCTACCTGGTGTCGGAGGCGAGTGAAATCAGGGAGGGTTGGTTTAAAGATGCCCGTTTGGCCGGGGTTTGCGGGGCGACATCCACCCCGGTATGGCTGATGGAGCAAATCGCAGATAAAATCCGGGAAACAGGTAACTGAAATGTATCTTCAAAAACTTCTGCTGGTCAGTTTTAAAAATTATCTCCAGGCTGAATTCAGCTTCTCCGGGAAGATCAACTGCTTTGTCGGCAACAACGGCACTGGAAAGACAAACCTGCTGGATGCCATCCACTACCTTTCGTTTTGCAAAAGTTATTTCACAAGCCTCGATGCGCAGAATATCCGCCATGGCGATGAGCTCTTTGCCATTCATGGCACCTTCCTGAAGGGCGACGACACGACCGACCTGGTACAGTGCATCCAGAAAAAACAGACCCGGAAGAGATTCATGCTCAATAAAAATGAATATGACCGGCTGGCCGACCACATCGGGAATTTCCCGCTGGTGATGATCTCTCCTTACGACCGCGACCTGATCAACGATGGCAGTGAACTGAGGCGGAAATACATCGACAGTGTCATTTCGCAGTTCGACAAGTTTTACCTCGACGACCTGATCCAGTACAACAAGGCGCTGCTGCAGCGGAATGCGCTGCTGAAGACTTTTGCCGAACAGCGCTATTTCGACGCCACCATGATCGAAATATGGGATGAACAGATGATCAGGCTGGGAGAGAAGATCTTTGCAAAACGCCGTGAATTCCTCGTGCTTTTTACCCCGTTGTTTCAGCAATATTTCAGTTTCCTGAGCCATGGATCCGAAACGGTGGCCATCCGGTACCTGTCGCAGCTTGGCGAAGGCCCCTTCCGGGACCAGTTTTCGGCTGCAATGGCCAGGGACCGGGCCGCCCAGTATACTACGGTTGGCATTCACAAGGATGACCTGGAATTCATGCTGGATGGATATCCTGTCAAAAAATTCGGTTCGCAGGGACAGCAAAAGTCATTCGTGATCGCCATAAAGCTGGCCCAGTTTGAATACACACGCAACGTCAAGGGATTTAAGCCCATCCTGCTCCTCGACGATGTCTTTGACAAGCTCGACGACCTTCGTGTCACACAGCTCATCAGGCTGGTCAGTGAGAACAGTTTCGGGCAGGTGTTCATCACCGATACCAGCAGCGAACGCATTATGGCCATGTTCAGCGCCATGGAGATCGAACACAGGATTTTCACCCTCCCCTTGGTGGAAAATGACAAACAGGTGAATGATTAAGGGCAGGATTGCCTATCTTTGATGCAGGTAAAAACCATGAGAAAGTCGAACGAAAAACCGTTGAAGGTCGCGATAGAGGAGTTCCTCAATACCTTTCACCTGAAGGATAAGCTGAATGAAGCCAGGGTGATAGAGGCCTGGGGCAAGGTGGTAGGGGAGATGATTGCGAAAAACACAGGGAGGATCTATATCCGCAACAGGGTGCTGTTTATCAGGGTGGAATCTGCAGCACTGCGGAATGAGCTGATGTTTGCCCGAAACAAGATCATTGCAGCCCTCAACAGGGAGGTAGGGGCAAATGTGATCGAGGAAATTGTCATGAACTGATCTCTATGCCCGAAACACCTTGAAAAAGCAGATCAACACTAAAGTGTTATTTCACCAGGCACGATAACAATTTCTCATCCCCGATATACGCTTCGAGTTTGTCGCCGATCTTAACAGGTCCAACCCCTGCCGGCGTCCCTGTGAAAATATAATCCCCGGTTCGAAGGGTCATGAAATCAGAGATATAGGAGATAATGTCGTCGAACGGATGGATCATGAGCCCCGAATTTCCCTGCTGTACGGTATTCCCGTTGAGGTCAAGGTGGAAGCTGATATCGGTAAGGTCTTTAAACCGGCTGACCGGGATAAAGGCGCCGACCGGGGCCGACTGGTCAAAACCTTTGGCCAACGCCCAGGGCAGCCCATTCTGTTTTGCCGAATCCTGCAGGTCGCGGGCCGTCATGTCAAGGCCAATCCCGATCTCATCAAAATAGGTATGGGCAAATCGCCTCTGGATCTTCTTTCCCACTTTGCAGATCTTCAGCACCAGTTCGGCTTCATAGTGGATATTCGCGGAAAAGGATGGGTAATAAAAGGGCCTGTTGCGGATAAGCAGCGCCGTATCAGGCTTCAGAAAGAAAACAGGCGAAGAGGGAATGGCATTGTTGAGTTCCCTGATATGGTCAACATAATTGCGACCGATGCAGATGATTTTCATACCCCGAAAATTCTATTGTCAGAATAAATCCAGTTTAACCGATTCATTGTTGAAGCCCCTGAGCTTCAGCATAGTCAGCACCTTTTTCGTGGAGAGCGGGAATTCGCCCTTCATCATCCAGTCGTAATAGGATGGCTCATCTTTCAGTACCCTGGCAACCGCTTTACCTTTATGTTTCCCGAAATTAAAGACCTCCACATTTTTGTCATTATAAACGATATGACCAATCAGGTCGACATTCTTCATGCCGAATGAAAATTCACTGAGGGCCTTCATGTCGTTGACAACCGGCGTGCTGACCTTGCCGTTCCGGTCCTTGAAGGGTACCGCGGCATAGCGGTCGAGCTGGGCCTTCAGGATCTCATAGGTGGCAATGGTGTCGGCCTCTGCGCTGTGGGCGTTGATCAGGTCCTTCTCACAATAGAATTTGTAGGCAGCACCCAGGTTGCGAGGCTCCATTTTATGGAAAATGTTCTGTACATCCACAAACCGCCTGCCTTTCAGGTCAAAGTCAACATCGGCCCTGAGGAATTCTTCGACCAGCAGGGGGATGTCGAAATGGTTGGAATTGAAACCTGCCAGGTCGCAGTTGTCGAGGAAGGCGGCCAGTTCGCGGGCAACCTGTTTAAAGGTAGGGCAATCCTTAACATCCTCATCCGTGATCCCGTGAATTGCCGTTACTTCAGGAGGGATAGGCATTTCGGGATTTATCCGCAGGGTTCGTGTCTGCGTGGATCCGTCAACCTGCTCGCGCAGGATGCAGATTTCCACGATCCGGTCGGTAGCAACCCTGATACCGGTGGTTTCAAGATCGAAAAAGGCAATTGGTTTGGTCAGGCTAAGTTCCATCAAATGGTTTGGTTAGTATCGAAATTTTCAAGATGGTACACCAGTCTGTTGAGGAATTGTCCTCCCAGTGCGCCATCGATTACGCGATGATCGTAGGTTACCGACATCATCATTACCGGGCGGATGGCCATGATGTCGCCTTCCGGGGTTTCAATGACAACAACCCGCTTTTTGATGGCCCCTACCGCAACGATGGCGGTTTGCGGCTGGTTAATGATGGGAGTCCCCATCAGGGTTCCAAAGGAGCCCAGGTTGGTAAGGGAGATGGTGCCGCCCGAAATTTCGTCAGGAACCAGTTTCCCGATTCTTGCCCGTTCGGCAAGATCGTTGACCGATTTTACCAGGCCAAGCAGGCTTTTTTCATGGGCGCTCCTGACAACCGGAACGATAAGGTTGAAATTTGGCAGGGCAACCGCCATGCCGATATTCACGTTTTTATGGATGATCACCTTGGTGCCGTCAACCGAAACGTTGATCATCGGGAAATCCCTGACACTCTTTGCAATTGCTTCAATGAAAATGGGGGTGAAGGTAAGCTTCTCCTTTTCGCGCTTAAGAAATCCATCCTTGTTTTTGTCACGCCATTGAACCACTTTCGACATGTCAACTTCCTGGAAGGAGGTGACATGTGCAGAGGTTTGTACCGATTTGACCATATGGTTGGCAATGAGCTGCCTGATACGGTCCATCTCCATGATGCGGTCTTCGCCTGGGATAATTTGCTGAACGGTCTGGGGTGCAATAACCGGTGCTGCCGCCCTGATGGCTGCCGCCTCGGCGACAACAGGCGTAATGCCCAGTTTCCGGTGTTTCAGGTAATCGAGCAGATCCTGCTTGGTCAGCCGGTCGTCTTTGCCGGTGCCTGAAATGCCATCCAGTTCGGTAAAGGAGATGTTCTCCTGGAGGGCAATGCTGCGCACCAGGGGTGAATAAAAGCGCGTTCCTGAAGAGGCGCCCGATTCCGCGTGGTCAGTACCGTTTCCTGAGGCAGCGACATGCTCATGGCCTTCCGGGATGGCTGTGGTTTCCTTTACAGCCACCGGTGCTTCCTGTCTTTCTGGATTGGCTGTTGGACTTGGGCTGCCGGCAGCATCACCGGCAATCTCGACCATGGCGAAAACTGCCCCGACGGCAACGGGTTCGCCTTCCCGGAATATTTTTTTGGTAAGGGTTCCCGTGACAGGAGATACGATTTCAGAATCAACTTTATCGGTGGCGATCTCAACAAGGGGTTCATCCTCAAGGATCATTTCCCCTTCATTCTTTAACCATCGCGTAATGGTTGCCTCGATTACACTTTCGCCAAGTTTTGGTATAACTACCTCGTAATTTGACATATACAATTGACTTTTAAATTCATAGCAAAGGTACGCTTTTTCTTATTTTGAAACATTCAAAATAAGAAAAAGTTTTACCGCCTCCCTAACTGTCTGAAACCTTTAATGATGATATTTAAATCGTTGGTGAGTTTGTAGTCACGGGCATACAGGAGGTCAAGCCGGGTTGTTGTCTCCTCCGGCAGGTTCTTGTTTTTAAAGGCGTCGAGGGGGTTCAGCACACCCGGTTTGATTTCGGGAAGCCGGTGTGCTTCGGGCAGGGTATGCTGGGTAAATCCAACCCACGATTTCCCGGTAAGCAGTACGGTAAAGATATTCCGCAGCAGTCCAACCGGGTTTTTGACCAGGAAGAGGGCAAACGGATAAAATCCCAACAAGGTAAAGCCCACCAGGAGGTCGAGCAGCCGTTTGTTCCTGCGGTTTGATTTCTTGGTGATGGCGTTGATGTCGATTACATAGAGGTCGCCGGAGGTGTTGATCGAATTGCTGCCGATGATGGAAAGGCTTTCGGGGGGGGCGATCTTGTAATCAACCTGTTCATGCTTCAGTTCCGACATCTTGTCGATAATGACCTGCGCCGGAACATCCTTGGCACAAAAAATCACCTCGTTGATCTTGTGGATGGTGATGATCTCCTTGATCTGCCCGAGATGGCCGATAAAGCCGTTTGAATTGTTGCGGTGCTTGTGATAACTGACCAGCCCGGTAAAGGTTGGGTTCATCCCGGTCTTTTGCAGCAGGTCGGCAACGCGTTCGGCTTCTTCTTTTTCGCCGATGATCACAAATCTTTTGTTTTTTTCGGAATTCAGCCGGAAACCGCTGATGTTCAGGAAATGGAGGATATACCGTAATCCCAGCATAATCAGGGTTCCCCATGTGGCGCCGAGAATGATCAGGGCCCGTGAAAAACGGTAGTGCTCATTCAACAGGGAGTAGAGGACCAGGATGATAATGGTCCCCATTGCCATTCCCTGGATGACCTTCCGAAGCTTTACCGGTTTGTCGTAACCGCCGCTGAGATAGATACACAGCAGCCAGATCGTCAGGTAAACCGGGACTGCGACGAGGATGAAAGCCTCGGGATAATGTCCCCCGTCGGGGAAAATGAAATGCTTTTCCCAGTAACCCTTGATGATAAATATGCCGGCAAAGATCAGCAGGGCATCCATCATCGGCAGGAAAATCCTGTTGAAAAACCGGATAAGGATGGAGATGAAGGCCCTGAAATAGATGGCAATGTTGATCATGACCGAAAATGCGCGGGCATTTTCTTTGGAGAAGTGTTTTTTCGCAAACACGATCATGGCATTGTAAAACACAAAGACATAGTTAAGGCTGCTTTTCTTGGTGCTTTCGCCTTTGTAATGGATGATCCTGGTCCCGGGGTAATAGTAGTTCTTATAACCGGCCTCGGTGATGCGGTAGCTCAGGTCGATGTCCTCACCATACATGAAAAAGGCTTCATCGAGCAGCCCGATCTTATCGAGTACCGTTTTCCGCAGCAGCATGAAGGCGCCTGCAAGCACATCCACGACGTGGGTTTTGTCCTTGTCGAGGTAGCCGAGATGGTAGGTACTGAAAATCTTCGACCGCGGAAAAAGGGCCGAGAGGCCGAAGACTTTAAAAAAGGCCACCGATGGCAGGGGCAGACCGCGTTTGCTTTCAGGCAGGAATTTTCCCTTGCCGTCCAGCATTTTCACGCCAAGTCCGCCGGCATCGGGGTGTGCATCCATGAAATCCACGACCTTCCGCAGCGTGTCGTCTTCAACGATGGTATCAGGGTTCAGCAGCAGGATGTATTGTCCTGTTGATTTGCGGATCGCCTGGTTGTTGGCCGAAGAAAAGCCCTTGTTGTCTTTGTTTTCAATCAGCAGGACCTCCGGGAACTTCTCCTTTACCATCTTCACGGAACCGTCAACCGAATCGTTGTCAACCACAAATACCTCTGCATCAAGTCCATGACATGCATTCTGAACAGAATGCAGGCACTGCTCCAGGAAGTACTTGACATTGTAATTGACGATGACGATTGAAAGTTTCATGCAGTATTCAGGATTCGCCGGTAAAGTTAACGCATTCGATGAAAATAAAAACTAAATTGCTCCTGCTTCAATCATTAATACGATCTGTTCGATGGCCTGGTCGCTGCCGCCAGGGTCGTAGTTCGTTTTCAGGTCATAGCCGAAGATCCTTGCCAGGGTTTGCCAGATAAAGGCGGAGAATCCCCCGCGGAGCTCCTTGACGATATCGAAGGTGGAGTTGCCTGTTTCGCGGTAGATCAGCTTGATCAGGATTTTTCCCTGGGCATAGTCGAGCTCCTTGATCTCATTCCCGAATCGAGCCTCCAGCTCTTTTTCAGCCTTTTTAATATAGGTTTTCCGCCCTTTTTCGGTTGGGATCGTATCCAGGACGGATTTGTACATTTTGAGCTTTTCACCGGCCATTTTGGCATAGGGATACACCAGTTTGACATTGTACACCAGCCTGTCATAGCGGGCCGTTTCCCGTTTGGTTCCCGGTTTTACGGGTGGGAAAATGACGACGGGCTTGATGTCGATCAAAGTAAGGGTATCGCCGTCAACAACTTGCGTTGAAGTTACTATTTTAGCCGTATCCTGTGAAAAGGCCAGGTTAAGGCAAAAAAGTGTAAAAATAACGCTAAGGATTCCGTTTTTCATTGAATTCCCGGTTCATAAAGATCTTCAGGATAACGAAAACCAAGCCGGGTTTGGTATCAGGCAACCTTTAAATGTGCCATGCTGGTTTTCCGGAACTTCTCCTCGACGAATGCAGCCGTGACGTTCAGCGATTTCACACTGGGCTTGGAGGGCAATTCAAACATGGCGTCGGTCATAATCCCTTCCAGGATGGAGCGTAAACCCCGGGCCCCCAGTTTGAATTCTATCGATTTTTCCACGATAAAATCCAGCGCTTCATCATCGAAGGTCAGTTTGATGTTATCGAGTTCGAAGAGCTTGGTATACTGTTTGATCAGCGAATTTCTTGGCTCGGTGAGAATGCGCCTCAGGGTTTTCTGGTCGAGGGTGTGCATGAAGGTGACGATCGGCAGCCTGCCTACCAGCTCCGGGATCAGCCCGAAGGCTTTCAGGTCAACAGGGGTGATGTATTGAAGCAGGTTGTCCTTGTCAATGCTCTGTTGTTTCCTGTCTGTCTTATAGCCGATTTTGTTGGTCTGCAGCCTGTTGGATATTTTTTTGTCGATGCCGTCAAAGGCGCCGCCGGTGATGAAAAGGATGTTCTGGGTATTTACCTGGATCATCTTCTGTTCAGGATGCTTCCTGCCGCCCTGGGGCGGAACGTTGACGATGGAACCCTCGAGCATCTTCAGCAGGGCCTGTTGTACGCCCTCCCCGCTTACGTCGCGCGTGATGGAAGGATTGTCGCCCTTGCGGGCAATCTTGTCAATCTCATCGATAAAAACGATGCCCCGTTCGGCCGCCGCCAGGTTGAAATCGGCAACCTGGAGCAGGCGTGAAAGAATACTTTCAACATCTTCGCCAACGTAGCCGGCTTCGGTAAGGGCCGTGGCATCGGCAATGCAGAAGGGGACGTTCAGCATCCGGGCAATGGTTCGCGCCAGTAAAGTTTTACCGGTGCCGGTCTCGCCGACAACCACGATATTTGATTTTTCGATGTCAACATCGTCGGTGGCAACATCCTTTGCGTGGTTTATTCTCTTGTAATGGTTGTAAACTGCAACGGCAATGACCCGTTTTGCTTCATCCTGCCCGATTACGAACTGGTCGAGGTATTTATTAATCTCCACAGGTTTCATCAGGTTGAACTCGGGAATCGCCTTTGACTTTTCCGAAGCAAGTTCTTCCTGCAGGATCGTTTGTGCCTGTTCTATACAGCTGTCGCAGATGTGCGCGGTAAGCCCTGCAATAAGCATGCGGGTCTCGCGCTTTTCGCGACCGCAAAAGGAACATTTTTCGACAGTTTTTGCCATGGTTAGTTATTAAACATCCTTTTTGGAACGAACGAGGATCTCATCGATCATGCCATAGGTACGGGCCTCTTCACTTGTCATCCAGTAATCACGGTCCGCATCTTTAAGGATTCTTTTGTAGGATTCGCCCGAATGCAATGAAATGATCTCGTATAACTCTTTTTTCAGCTTCTGGATCTCCCGGGCGGTGATATCGATATCGGAGGCTTGTCCCTCGGCGCTTCCCATCGGCTGATGAATCAGGATACGGGAGTGTTTCAGGGCGGTACGTTTGCCTTTTTCACCGGCACATAAAAGGATTGCACCCATGGAAGCGGCCATGCCGGTACAAATGGTGGCCACATCGGGGTTGATATACTGCATGGTGTCGTAGATGCCAAGACCTGCATATACCGATCCACCCGGGGTATTCAGGTAGATCTGGATGTCCTTGCGCGAATCGACCGACTCAAGAAAGAGCAACTGCGCCTGGATGATGTTGGCCACATAGTCGTCGATGGGAACGCCAAGGAAGATGATGCGGTCCATCATCAGCCGTGAAAACACGTCCATGGTGGCAATGTTCAGCTGACGCTCCTCAATGATGGTGGGCGAAATGTAATTGGATGAGATCGATTTGTATTTTTCCAGGGTCAGGCGGTTGATGCCTTTGTGACCGATGGCATATTTTGAAAATTCGTCCATGGTGGTTGTGAATTATCGGTGATGGTTTAATGTGTGTGATCGTGCCCGTGATCATGATCGTGTCCATGATCGTGATCGTGTCCATGATCGTGATCGTGATCGTGATTGTGATCGTGATTGTGATCGTGGTCATGTCCCTCATCATGCTGGTGCAGGGCTGAGGCCAGGGCGATATATTCGTCGTAGGTCACCTCCTTCGGGTGGACGATGATGTTGGCTTTGAAATAGTCCATCAGTTTCCCGTTGTAAAGCTGGTCGTTGATCCGCTGCACCTGCTCTTTGTTTTGCATGAAGGTGTCGATGATCGATTCATAACGTTTCTGCATCTCGGGATCCAGGTCGTTCATGTTGATCTGTCGCAGCATGTAGGTGCTGATATAGGTGCGGATGTCGGCATCTGTAACTTCGATCCCGTTATCCTTGATCAGGCGGTTTTCAATAAGCTGCCATTTCATCGATCCGGAAAAGGAGGAGTAGTTTGTCTCAATCTCTTCGGGGGTGTATTTGCCCTCGTTGTTGTCGAGCAGCCAGCGTTTCAGGAAGGCATCGGGCAGCGGCAATTCTGTGTTTTTCACCAGTGCCTCGGTGATGTTGTTAAAGAGGAGTTTGTCGGTTTCGGCGGTAAAACTCATGGCGGCATCCTTTTTAACCTGTTCACGGAAATCCTCTTCCGTTTGCAGGTCAAGGCCGGGATAGACCATGTTGAAAAATTCGGGGGTCATTTCGGCAGGTTCCACAACGGGTTCCTTGGCCTCTGCGGGTTGGTCGCCTTCTGTTATTTCTGCAACCGGTTCTTCTGCAGGAGTCTCCCCCGGCACCGGTTTCCCGAAGCGTTTGCGCGTATCTTCGATATACTTGTTTACCATCTCATCATCCACGATGATGCTGTAGTCGGCGATATCCATATCCTTGTCGGTCGGAACCGTAAACTCGGGAGCAAGTCCCAGGTCAAAATAGAAATCAAAGGTATCCTGATTTTCGAAGTCAATCGCCTCATTTTTCTCAAGGTTGGGGATAGGATTGCCAAGGATGTCAAGTTTTTCCTCCTTGATATAGTTGACAAGGCTGTCGGAAATAAGCCTGTTCACTTCGTCAGCCAGGATGGCCTTTCCGTACATTTTTTTAATCAGGCCAGTGGGGATATGACCCGGGCGGAAACCCGGGATATTGGCTTTGCGTTTATAATCGGTAATCTGTTTCTCAACGGCTGCACTGTAATCGGCGGGTGCAATTTCAATCTTGAGAATGGCGGTGAGCGCCCCGGTACTTTCTTTGGTAATGTTCATGAAATCAGGTGTTGTATTGGTTGTAAAAACAAAAATTGTGCGGATGAAGGGACTCGAACCCCCACGCCCGAAGGCACAAGATCCTAAGTCTTGCGCGGCTACCAATTACGCCACACCCGCATGCAGGATCTCTCCCCGAAAAGGGAGTGCAAAGTTACACTTTTTTTTGATACGCTATTTCAGTGATTCCAGGGCAGCTTTATAATCGGGCTCCTCCACGATATCGGCGACCTGTTCGGTATAAACCACACTGCCATCTTTGCCGATGACGACCACTGCACGGGAAAAAAGGCCGGCAAGCGGGCCGTCGGTGATCAGCACGCCATAATCACTGCCAAAGTTGCTGTTTCTTAATTCTGATGCGGGGATGACATCGGATAATCCCTCGGTTGTGCAAAAACGGGCGTGCGCAAAGGGAAGGTCCCTGGAAACACATAACACCACCGCATCGGTATGCTTTGCCGCTTCAGCATTGAATTTCCTGACGGATGTGGCGCAAACTGCCGTATCCAGGCTGGGGAAAATATTCAGGATTATTTTTTTTCCCTGAAAGGCAGACAACGAAATGTCTGAAAGATCGGTCTTAGTTAATAGAAAGTCGGGTGCCTTGTTCCCGGTTGCGGGAAGGGTGCCGATGGTGTGGATGGGGTTTCCTTTTAATGCGATGGTTGACATAGGTTGGTTTTTAGAAATTGTTGACTAAATTAGCAATATGAAATATAACGGTACTCAAATCGTTTGAACAAGGTTGTCAAAAATTATGCCAAAATACCGTTGTATGCATTCTCTTCGACTTCATATGGTTTTGACTTTCATCCTGCTGATGTCAGTCTCCTCTTCGGCCCAGGATATGCTGGGTTCCACCCTTGGTAATTATGCCGGAGTCACCAGCCTCCAGGTCAACCCGAGTGCAATGCTTCATTCAAAGACTTACCTGGATATCAACCTGGTAGGCCTGGATGCATTCGTTGAGAACAATGCCCTTTACATGGATAAGGCGGATTATCGCTTTACCAATTTTTTCAAAGCCGGTTACCAGTATCCTGTTCATTCGGAAGGGTACGGTACGGAGCAGCGTATTTTTTATGCATACAAGAACAGCTATGATAAAAGTGCCTTTATAAACCTCCGGATCAACGGACCGGGCGCCATGCTGATCTGGGGGCGCCACGCATTTGCCCTTTCAACCTGTGTCAGATCGGCGATAGCCATGAATAATGTTCCCTATGATGTGGTGAATTTCAGTTACCTGGGGTTGAACTACCGTCCGCAGCAGAATATCAACTACGTCGATAACAGGCCATTCCGCGCTACCGCGATGGTTTGGGGCGAGATAGGTCTGAGTTATGCCTATACCTTTTTTGCCAGGGGTTTTGATGTATGGTCGGCCGGGGTGACGGTGAAACGACTGATCGCCATATCAGGGATGTATACCAATGTCAGGAAGATCAATTATACCGTATACAACGATTCAACGGTCAACGTCAAGAACCTGGATGCCGATATGGGGATGGCCATTCCGGTGAATTTCGATGCCAATACGGCGAACCTGAATCCGCTTGCCAAGGGTGGCGGCTTTGGCTTTGATTTTGGGGTTACCTACCAGCGGTTATCACGTTACCACCAGGAACCTTATTATAACACCTTGTGTGCACAGCCATACGAGGATTACATTTACCGGATCGGATTTGGTTTGGTTGACATCGGGCGGGTCAAGTTTTCCAATAATGCTGCCGAGATGTCGATTATCAACCGCGATTCCTACTGGGAAAATGTGACCCATATGCCTTTTCACACCATTGGCCGTTTCCTCGACACGCTGAGTTATAAATTTTACGGGGATAAAACCTCGGCCTATAAGGGTACCTCCTTTAACCTGTGGCTGCCGTCGGCCCTGAGCATCCAGTTCGATTACCACTTCTTAAAGTCGTGGTATGTCAATTCCAGTTTTATCTATGGATTCCCGCTGGCCGGCGGTGCCATTGTCAGGCCTGCCGAACTGGCGGTCACCCCCAGGTTTGAAACAAGCCTATTTGAAGTCAGTATGCCAATATCCCTGTATAACTGGACCCTGCCCAGGGTAGGACTGGCTTTACGGGTATATGGCTTTACCGTGGGAACGGATAAGCTGGGAGGTTTTTTCAGCTATAACAACTTTACAGGGATGGATTTCTATTTATCTTTCAAATTGTTCTTCAGCAAAGGCAATTGCCATATCCGCGGACCGGTGCATTGCGGGAGCAACGAACAGAAAAAAATCAAGTATTAAACCTCCGTCATCCTTACATCCAGCGCATCGCGCAGGGCGTTTCCCATCAGCATGAAAGCCAGTACCATCAGCATGATGGCGATTCCCGGCAGAACAGCCAGGTAGGCGTAGTCGAGCACGATATATCCATAGTTTTCCTTGATCATCGATCCCCAGGAGGGGACCGGAGGCTGTACCCCCAACCCTAAGAAGCTGAGCCCTGCCTCCATCAGGATGGCCGAGGCAAAATTGGCAGCCGAAATAACGATCACTGCCGCCATGACATTGGGCAGGATATGATGGAAAATAATCCGGAAATCAGAAAAACCCAGCGCCCTGGCGGCTTCCACATATTCTTTTTCCCTGATGCCCAGGACCTGTCCCCTGACAACCCTGGCAACCTCCACCCACATGGTGAGGCCGACGGCGATGAAGACCTGCCAGAACCCTTTTCCAAGGGCAAAGGTGATGGCGATGACCAAGAGCAGGGTCGGAACCGACCAGATCACATTGATCAGCCACATCACCAGGTTGTCAACCCAGCCACGGTAATAGCCTCCGAGCGCTCCCATAAAGATGCCGATGACCAGCGATATCACTACGGAGATCAATCCAACCGAAAGGCTGACACGGGTGCCGATCATCAGCTGGCTGAGATAATCGCGTCCGAACCGGTCGGTGCCCAGCCAGAATCTTTTTGTAAAGGGCTTTTCAACGGATGCTTCCGGCAATGTTTTTACCAGGGAGGGATCGCCGGGCAACGCACCATATTCGGTAAACCAGATATAGCCGCCTCTTACCGACCAGGCACGAATGGGTATGTTTTGGAGGCTTTTCACCTGTCCCAGCAGCATCGTTTTAATGATATTGTGGCCGGGCCGGGCTGATTGATCCCTGACTGGGAGCATCAACACCGAAAATCCCGGTTTTTTCAGCCCCAGCTCAAGATACTGGTCGTTTGCATAGGGGGTAGGGTCGGGCGTGACCAGGTACCCCAGCAAAGCCACAAGGGCCGTAAAGCAGATAAAGAGCAGCGATGCCGATCCTGTTTTGCTTTTTTTAAACCTTCTCCAGGCAACTGAACTGAGTGAGCCGGAGCGGGTAACGGGATGCTTTTTAAAAAACAC